>CHCFR05602__coassemble_917_pt1 | contig 13916 bp, 9 predicted proteins | sample CHCFR05602__metabat2_low_PE_021 | metagenome-assembled genome bin CHCFR05602 | reverse complement strand
AAACGATGGTGCCATAGCTCAGTTGGTAGAGCAAAGGACTGAAAATCCTTGTGTCGCTGGTTCGATTCCCGCTGGTACCACTTCAAAGACAGCCGCTTGCAGCAATGCAGGCGGCTGTCTCGTTTTCATCCAGCACACAATTCCGGCACAAATTAGGGCAATCAAACCTACCCAAACTCCTCATTTCGCATCGTTTTTTCCGTAAAGAGTATTTATCCAGCAGCTTTAGATCTTTACTACGCCGCCGAAGACATTTCATGCCGCCAAGTAAAGACGCTACACCTTATCCCATGAGCGTAACAACTCACTTCAGAATTTATGTACCCAATATTTGGGAGACAAAGTCTGATTGTATGGGAATTTAACGTTTCGCAAGAGTGTGTATTACGAGTATCGGATTTCCGGACTCTCTTTTGGCATCGTCCCAACCATCTATTTCATGTAACTCGACACCATCGTATATTGTAGCTACCAGATCGGGATCATAGTTATGTGAATAGATCCATCCGACAAGTTTGTTCCCGGTCATGGCGAGGGCATTGGACAAACCTGCAATATTGAGGGCGAAATTGTGATACTCACCGTTGTACTCCATGCTTACATTGTATACGATACGGTTGTATATGAAAGACAGATTGTCACCGTCACGCATTACGCAAAGCACCTTTGGCCGCACATACTCCATGGCCTTGAGACCAATAAGAGACTCTGTGCGATGTCTTGCCTGAGCCTCCTCGCGATTCATGTAATCGTATGCGGCTGCAACCTCGCATCCCTTATGGGTGATACGGTATAACGAGTCGGATGGTTCGGTCTGGAAGTAGATATCGTGACCGCTGCGGATAAACACCGGCGCACGGCTATCGGTATAGTATGCATCCTTGGCCGTCTCGAATATTCTCTTCACGGAACCGTCGCCGGCCATACGGTCTACGGCCGCATCATAGCCCGAGAACAGCAGTATTCCATCGTTATCATATGCAATACGGTGATAGAACTGCGTGAGCGGGATCTCTCGTATGAAGTTCAACTCGCTGTCGAGTATTATGATTTTTGGCGGACCACACAAAACGTATATGCGACCCGTGGCAGGATCAATATCGCAATCGGTTATCTCCGCATATTCTCCCGGCCCGCGCCCTGTCCGGTCGTATCGGTTCAGAGGACGGCCTTCGGCATCGTACATGACGATTTTGGAGCGATTACTGTTGTCGAGGACATACCACTTGCCGTCGAAAGAATCCACGGATGATATGCCACCCAGCATAGTCTGTTCGTCATCGTACAGATAGAGAAATTCCACTCTCTTTACGATACTGTCATTGGGGATAGTGCCGTCTTCGCGCGTCAAATCGCGCACATCACTGCGGCTGCATGCTGCCGCAATAAGAAGAGATGTCATCAGGACAATAAGCGATAGTTTCTGCTTAGGCATGGTATTACTGCTAATTAGTTTTACATATTTGAGCCAACCGGCGCGTAACAAACGATGTAATCGACGGTATTTTGTATCGCTATGCCGACCGGTTGGGGCCGACGTCGCTACATACATTCCGGGTTCCATAATCATGTACACTTCCCGTTGACGTCCTCTCCCCCAAGGGCATGAATATGGGCAGATAAATTATCAGGGCCAGAATCGAGAACGCCGTGCCGCTGATGGCTGCCATGGCAAAGGCGAACCAGAATACCTCTTCGGGGCCGTCGTAAAGGAACGGCACCAAGCCGAGTATCGTCGAGAGTATGGTGAGCGATATTGGGACGATCTTGTGGTTGAAGGCCATCAGATAGAGTTGCAGTCCCTGCTTGGAAGAGGTACGGCGGCATTCGTCATATTCCGTTATCAAGTATATTCCTGCATTTACCACGATGCCGCATAGCAATACGAAAGCCGCAAAGCCCCCCTGATCGAAGCGGAAGTCGAAAAATCCGAACGTGAGAAATACCCCTATGAACGATATGGGTATCATCATGATTATCACCAGCGGCTTGAGCAGCGACTCGAAAATTATGGCGCACATGGTGTATATGATGGCAATGACCAGCAGTATGAGTTTTATCTGTGTCTTTTTCGAGTCGTTCCAGCCTCCGTATGACGGGGCGTCGGCGCGGAATCCCAGCGGCAGGATCTCTTCGTTGAACTGTTTTATGGTTTTGTCCACAAGACGTTTGCACAATTCATACGAACCGATGAAGTCGAAACCTACCGAAATCTCGTATGACTGTCGGCTGCGGCGTATGGCCATGCCCGTGCGCCGTTTTTCGATCGACCCTACGGTCGACAGCTTCATGGGCGTATCGGTATCCGTCACCAAAGCGTTTTCGAGGTTCCATTTGTCAAACCTGTCGCGGCCGCCCGACTCCATGACCACACGCTGCAATTCATGACCGTTGTAAATGGTCGCAAGACCACTATTGTACAACTTGGTGCTCAAAGCTGAGTAGTAATCGTATATGTTGAGACCCGCGGCGGCTATCTGTTCGTCGCTGTAGCGTATGTGGAATTCGTTTGAAGGCAGGGACCAGGAGTTCCCGTCCATGATTTCCGGCTCGGAGACACGGCGGTTCTGCCTGAGAGAATCGAGCAGGCGGTCGGCGAACTCCGACAGCAGGTCGTAGTTGTATCCGTGCAGCCGGATCAAATTGGAACGGTAGCTTGTCACCACATTGTTGTTGAAATACTGGTCGTCGATACCAGACACACGCCATGTCGCGCCGCCGAAATTGGCCGCAGCACTGATTATCTCCTGCTTCAAACGCGACGGGAACGACGTATTCTCGTATTCGCGCCTGAACGTCACCTCGATTGTAGCATTGTCGTATGAATTGACACTGGTGTGGAAAGATGCGATCTCGTCGTATTGGCTTATGTAGTTCTCCATGTGGCGCACAACGTCGTTCAGTTGCTGTACGGTGCACCCCTCCGGCATACCGGCATTGATTATGAGGCGTTTTTGTTCGGGACTGCGGTAATAGCTGTATGCCGAGGTCTTCTTGTTGAACAGGTTGACCGACGTGCCGAATATCATGTCGAGCGTAAGGCGGTTTTCGGTAACGAAACGGCTGGTCATAACCTTGTCGTAAAGACGCCGATGCAGGGGCGGGTTCTCGTCTTGCGGGTCCGACAGACGCTCCGGCAACAGGAATGTAGGTATGCCGAAGCCCCATACAAGCAGCACGAGGAAAGCCCAGCGGTGGCGCCGCCCCCACGCGATGAAACGTTCGTAACGGCGCGAGATGCGGGCTATGCGCCGGCGGCTGCGGCGGGGCAGCGTCGTCATGCTGCGCCCGAGCGGGAACTTGTCTATCATCGACGGCACGAACAACAGCGCGACAATCATCGACACTGTGAGGTTAATGATTATCACCAGCGAAAAATCTGTAAGGTTTGCCTGCTGGTCCTCGGGCAGGAGCCACACTATGCCCAGAGCGCCTATGGTCGTGAGCAGAGCGCCGAGTATCGAAGTAAACACCCTCCGGTTGTGGTAATAGCTGTAGTGGTCGACCATTATTATCGCCGTGTCGATCATGATGCCGAGCGAGACGGTGATTCCAGCCAACGAATATATGTGTATGCTGACATCCAACAGGTTGTAGAATACCACGGCGACAAGCAGGTTTACCGCCAGCGTTACGGTTATCATCACGAGATACCGCACGTCGCGGCTCACCAGAAAGACGAAGACGAGCAATATGGCCAGACACCACAGCGTACGCGAATATATCTTGTCCAACTCGTCGCTTATGTACCTTGAAGCGTCGTATGAGAGCGATGCCGTTATCTGCGGCGGGAACGATGCCTGCAGACGCGACATCTCCTCACGCACGGCCTCGCTTACGCGCAATATGTTGGATCCCGTCTCGCACGTTACGGATAGAGTTATGGTGTTAAGTCCGTTTATACGGTAGTAGCTCGACGGCAGGGCCTCGCGCCAACGTACCGTGGCAAAGTCGCGCAGGTAGTATATACGGCCATTGCGTTTGGTTATGGGGATGTCGTCGAAATCGGTTGACGAGAGGTTGCGCAGCTTCAGCACTATGTTGCGTTGTTCGCCCTCGTCGTTCTCGAGCGTGGTCATGCCTATTATGTCGCTGCGAAAATAATCGGTGAAAGCCGAAGCGAGGGCCGAAGCCGTAAGTCCGGCCGACTCGAGGGCTTCCGGATCGAACGTCACGACCCATTCGAACGGCGTGGCGCCCGATATGTTGACGCGGCCTACGCCATCCACCCGCGACAACGGGACCGACACGTTGTCGAGGATGTAATCGTAGATCTGCTCGGACGGGATGCCGGCCTTTATCGTATATGAAAGCGCGGTCTGTTCGCGCCGGCCCTCAGCCGCCAGCGACAGCGACGGATACGACACACCCTCGGGCAGTTTGTCATACAGGGTCCGCAGGATGGATGCCGCCTCGAATCGGGCGGCTTTCATATCCGTATCCTTGTTGAAATAGACGGTAACGCTGCCATACCCGTTGGATGAATATGAGGAGACATTGCGGCATCCCGAGATCACGGACAGCGCGCCCTCGATACGCGATGTCACCTGCTGCTCCATGATTCGGGCCGAGGCTCCCGACCACGAGAACGACACGCCTATGTTGTGCTGCGGCGCCGACGGCGAATACTGCACCTTCAGCCGCGGCAGCATGGCGAAGCCTATGACCGATACGGCGATCATGATGAGCAGCACCGAAAACGGAGGTATGCCGCGTCGCGGGGATGGCGTATGTATCGGCGGCATCATCGCTGCGATTTATAAATTTCGTAATAGGCCACGGGAATGAACAGCACGCTTATGAGTGTTCCCACGATCATACCGCCGATTATCACCAGCGACATGGGATATTGCAGGTCGGAACCCATGTCTCCGCGTGCGAGGAACGGCACTACGGCCAGAATCGTCGTGAGCGAAGTCATGACGATGGGTTTAAGGCGACGCCTGCCGGCCTCAAGTATGGCATGCTGCATACGCATGCCGCGACGCCGAAGGGTATTTATTGTGTCGATCTTCAGAATCGAGTCGTTGATGACAATACCGCAAACTACTATCAGGCCGATCATCGACATCAGGTTGAGCGTCTGCCCGAAAATCCACAATATGGCGATTGCCCCGAACAGGTCGATCACTATCTCCGAGAGTATTATGAGCGGCTGCACGAGCGACTCGAACTGCGCCGCGAGGATGAAATAGAGCAACAGCAGGGCGATTACAAGAACCCATACGAGCTGACGCACCATCTCCCTGTTTGTAAAGTAGCTGCCGCTGAAACTCACCTCGAAGCCCTCCGCCTCGGCCACGCAGTCGCGCACGGTACGCATCACACGATCCACATCGCGCGACGCCGGAGCAAGCTCAAGCGGATAGTAGTCGCCCTCCTCGCCCGCGACAATGCTTTTCAGTTCAAGCGAGCGCGTCTGTTTCATGAATACCCCTACGGGGATCTCGGCATCCCCGGCCTTGACAAATGTCTTTTCGAGCAAATCGTTCAGATCGTCAATGTTGCTGCCGACAACCACGGGCAGCGATTCGTTGCCCGAATTGATTGTGAAGAGCGTATTTTCATTCAGCGCGTTGCGTAATGCCGTGAACAGCATGGAATAGCTCACTCCGTAGAGAGCCATACGCTCGGGCTGCGCGACATACATTATGTCCTCCTGCACGGCTATCGGCGGAATATGCATCTCGGGCAGAGCGCGGCGGATACGTTCGATGACACCCTGCAACTGCTCTGGAGTGGCCGCACGACCCGATGTCGAACGCAGGCGAGCCGTCAACATTGCCTCCTTGTCGGCAAAGATCATGTCGAAGATATTGCCCGACACCCCGAACGAAACGTGTGCCTCGGGCGCGTGCTGCATCATATAGGTCGAGAGCCTGTCCTGCACGGACTGCACATCGTCACTATCATAACATTTAAGATATACGGTAGCCTCGGCAACACCCATCTCGCCGGTATGTCCCAGAATAAACTGCTGCACCCCCGCCATCACGGTCGACTGTTCTACGGCCGTTCCCAGTTCAGCTATCATGGCATCGGTGCGGCGGGCATTCTCCTCGGCCGAGATACGCTCGTTCCAGTCTATACGCACCAGCATGTCGCGGTAAGTCATCTCGGGCAGACGCTCCTGTCTGACGACAAAGAACAGAGTCACCAGACCAGCCGCCGCCACGGCATATGTCGTCCACATGACGGCTCGGTGGCGGAAGAACCACTTGAGTATCGAGTCGTAACGGCTCTCGACCCTGTCGAACGAGAATCGCTCGAGCCATGCGTTGGGTTTGAAGTGCGGCAACCGACGATACAACACCCCGTAATATACCGGCAGCAGGATTATCGCAACACCGTAGGACACGAAGAGCGTGATGGTGACGGCCATGGCCTGATCGTAGAACATGGCTCCGGCCATGCCGTTGATGAATATGAGCGGTATGAACACGGCGCACGTAGTGAGAATAGACGACAGCATCGGTGTGACAACTTCGCGGGTGCCGCGTACGACAGCATCGCGCAGAAGTTCGCCGCGCTGCCAACGCGCCGTGATGTTGTCAACGACGATGATCGAGTTGTCCACCATCATTCCCGTACCGAGAATCAGACCCGACAACGATATTATATTGATCGATATGCCGGTGATGTAGAATACGAGCAGCGTGATGATAAGGGTTACGGGAATTGTCAGTATCACCAGCAGCGGCGAGCGCAGATCGCGCATGAATAGCAGTATGACCACGCACGCCAATATTATGCCGACGATGATGTTGTCGATAAGGTTGTCGATCGAATAATCGAGCAGCTCCGTCTGGTCGCGCGTAACGGTGAACTCTATGTTGGGATAGTCGCGGCGGAACTGCCTCATAAGGCTGTTAATGCTGCGTTTGAGGTCCGACATGCGGGCATCGGCCTGCTTGACTACGGCGAGCGTTATGGCATCCTTGCCGTTCGAGAGAACCATACCCTGACGCTTGCGCGGATGCTCCATGACATCGGCCAGCTCCTTGAGCCGGAACAGGCGTCCCTTGACCTTGAGGAACATCTCCTCCACATCGCTCTTGCCTCCGGCAACGGTGCGGAACTTGACATTGTACTGGTATTCGCCGTCGCGTATCGTGAGGCTCCCCAAAGATATGTCCATGCTGCGCAGGGCGTTTTCCACGTCGCCTATCGTAATGCCGGCCTGCCGCAGGCGCTCCTCGTCGGGAATTACAAGCAGCTCCGACGAGACTCCGCCCGAGACATCGACCATTGCCACCTCGGAAAGTTGTTCGATGCGTTTGGTTATCACCTGCGAGGCAAAACGGCTCAACTCGATAAACTGATCCGAAACGGGATGCAACTCGTCGAGCCCGTCCGTTTGCGGCTCCTTCCTGAGCGTCATGTCGATATAGAAAGCGGGAATGTCCGTGGCGCTGGCCTTTATAACCTTCGGACGTTCTATCTCGCGAGGCAAGGACGATGTACAACGGTCGATCTTTTCGTTAACCTCGATGAAGATATAGTCTATGTCCGCGCCCTGCTCGAATGACAGCTGTATCGTACCGCTGCCTTCGCGCGCCTCGCTGCGTATATCCGTAAGCTGCGATACCTGCATTAACTGCTGGCGCAGAGGTGTAAGTGCCGTCTCGTTCAGCTGCCGGGCCGAGAGCCCCTGCGCCTCGACCTGTACGGTGATGTACGGAGCGTCGATGTCGGGAGTAAGAGACACAGGCAGCAGGTTGGTGCTGACCCAGCCGAGTATCAGCAGCACGATGGTGACCATGGTCACCGCTATGGGACGGTCGAGCAGTCGGTAAAGCATGGGCACGGAGGTTTTATTCTGTTGCTATGATCACCTCCGACCCATCCGCGAGATTGAGGTTGCCCGACGTGATTACAAGATCGCCTTCATTGAGGTCTGCGCCGCGTTCGGTATTGGCCTCCACAACATACTCGCGGCTGTTGGCCAGCGACGTATGGACATACGTCCATACCGCCTTGCCGTCGACATATCGGAAAAGCACCTCCAGATTGTCGCGTATGACAACGGCACTCTTCGGCACCACAAGCTGTTCACCTATGGCCTGACGTATGAAAACCTTGACATTCATACCGTCGGTAAGCGTGCCGTCGTTGGTTATGGTGGCATCGACCTGTACCTGACCGTTGTCGTCGATGGTGGGATTTATGGCCGTTATGCGGCCCTTTATCTCGCGCTTGAGATCGGCGTATGGGCTGACAGCAACCTCCTGACCTACCGCCAGCAGGCCGTATTCCGACTCCAATACGGGGAATCGCACCTCCAGCCGGCTGTCATCGAGCAATGTGCAGAACACGCCGCTCGCCTGCTCGTACGCATCCTGCTTTATATCGGCCACCTTGCCGGAGAATGGAGCTGTAAGCGTGCAGCGGTCGAAATTGCGGCGGGCGGTCTGTAACGACGTCATGGCATCGGCATAACCGGAGCGTATGCGTGCCAGCCGCACCACATCGGCCGGAGGCGTAACCGTATCGCCCAGCGTATATCCCAGCCCCACCAGCACATCGAGAAACGACAGACGGGCCTTTTCGAGTGCCAGCGACGACGCCCTGAGCTGTGAGGCATAGTCCGTAGTATCGATCACGGCAATAGCGGCTCCGCGGCCTACACGGGTGCCGTTTACGGCATTCACCTCGGCGATCGTACCCGAGACCGCAAACGACAATTCACTGCGATGGACGGCTTTCAGACGGCCGTTGCTGACAAGTTCCCGCATGAAGGTGCGTCGCTGCAAAGTATCTATCTGTACCTCGTTCTGCTCCGCACGATGTACCATGCGGTCGTTCGCATCCGATGACTTCTGGTCCGAGGCGTCGCCGCACGATGCCATAATTGCCGCAAGGGCCATATATGTCAGTATCCTTCTCATGTGGGTATTCGTTTTTTGGGGTCCTACTCGGAGATTATCTTGTCGAATTCGGCTATGATATCCGTTCCCGAAATGAAGTCATACAAAGTCTGCCGCCGAAGCTCGTAATACGAGAGCCAGAACGAAGCCAGCTCCGAGATGTATGTCTGGTTGGCGGCATCCTTCTCGCTTTGCGCCGTGTTCATCTCGGTGACCGATATGGTCCCGCGACGGAAGTTGTCCATCGCTATCTCGTAACGGTCGTCGGCTACCTGACGCGCACGGCGTGCCATGTAGCATTGGTTACGCTGGTTGGCAAACTGTTCGATAAGCGTATATATCTGACGGCGGTAGTCTATCTCCTCCTGCTCGATCTGGCTGCGTACCATTTCGGCATTCGCCTTGGCCATCTTGACACGTCCCTTACCCATACCCCAGTCGAAGATGGGAATCGAGAACTCAAGCCCCACAACCTCCTGATCGAGCAGTCCGGAATATGCCGTACGGAACGTATCCCCCGTCTGCGAAAGGCCGAACCGCGCATTTATCGAGGCGGAGGCCCCGCGGTCCGCCTTGGCCTGAGCCACACCCGCCTCGGCATTGAGGGCCTTGATCTCGTTGGTGAGTCTGAACGACGAGTTTTCGAGCGCCTTGTCCAGCGCCATGTCGTAGTCGATGTTGACAAGCGGGATCTCTTCGTCCAACATCGGAGCAACCTGCGCATTCTCGTCTAGGCGCAGGAACGAATTAAGCTGCATCTGGCGCTCACGCACCGAGAGGGCCGAAGTGTTGATGGACAGACTGTCGTTGAGCATACGCAACTCGAGCTGCAAGAGCTCGTCCTTGGTGATGCTTCCTATCTCGAGCCGCTGCTCTGCTATCGAATGCAACGCCCGGGTGTTGGCATAGTTCTTTACCGCGATGTCGTAGTTGGCCCGGCTCAGTGCCAGATTGAAGAAGTAATTTACCGCCTGCAGCGTTATATCCTCCATTGCCTCGATGTACTTGCGTTTGGCCAGCTCGTACTCCTTCGGCTCGATCTTCTTCTCCCACTTGAAGCGGTTGTATGCAAACAGCGGCTGCGTGTACGACAGGGTTATGGGCTGCGAATAGTAGGATTTTATGTTTTTGTCCCCGAACTGGTCGAGTCGGTTTAACGACGAATAGAGGCTGAGCGTACCGCCCGTAAATCCTATATTCTGCCTCACGGAGAGTCCTACGGTATTCTGGAGATTGTAATTCTCGATGTACCGCATGTCGCCCGTATCGTAATCCTGCAACAGGCGCAGCGAACGGTCGAAATTTAGCACGCTGCCCGTAAGGTTGAGCGACGGCAGACGGCTCGCGCGATACGAGCGGAACGACCAATAGGCAGACAGAAACACGTATCGCGCCGTCATGGCGCTTATCGATTGGTTCTGAGCGTCGTATATCGCCTGTTCGAGGGTAATCGGGATAACCTTCCCGGAGTTCTGACCGCCCGTACCTTCCGCATCCGCAGTCTGTCCCATGACCGACGCCGTGACCATACAACAGGCCATTGCCGTAAAAAATATATTCTTGATTCCTGTCATGGTATTTTCACAAATCGTCGTCTCGTTTGGTAAATTTCAACCGACATAGAGCCATCGCCGACCGTAAGCGCGCAATTTATTGTAAATATACGCATTAAAAACATATTATGCAAGCGCCCCCTGCAAATTGCAAAAATACAAAGCGGTATTACAGGCGGTTTATTCACCCGGCACTACAACTCCTTCGACTATAAACGATACGGGCCGCGACGCACCGCTATGCGTAACTGCTACCTTTTTGCGAAATACACCCTCGGTATCTGCCGTGAAACTCAAATTCAACTCCACCTCCTCACCTGCGGCCACCGGTTTTTTGCTCCACTCTATTTTAGTACAACTGCACGATGTTATAGCATTGACAATCACCAGCACATCATCCGATATATTTCGCGCCCGCACCGCCACCTCACGCGTCTGCCCCATAGGCACATCGCCCAAGACCACCGTAGTGGCGTCGAATTTCAGATATCTGTCGGTATCGGCCTCCCCGCCCGACATATCCACGCTTTGTTCCAACGCTGCGGCATTGGCCTCATACAAAGCCTGCGCGTCACTGCGCCTGCCTCCACACGAAACGGACAACAAACACAACGACACGCCGACAAGCCTTACGGCCACAATCAAACTCCTATGATTCACATTTATCAATGTTTATAAATTCAGTTCTTTTCATCCGGAACGTAAACCCCATCGTGAGCGAGCATATTATCAAGCGTTGCTTTGAAAAGGTTCCACATTGCATCACTCGCCACCGGATCTCCAACCAGAACTATTTCATCATTCTTATCCATTAAAAAACAATGATATATAGCATTATCTGGGATGAAATTGTTTTTTGCTATAAATTCATTATTTTTATCTACTAACACTTGATGTTTAAAATCCAAATCCTGTAAAAAAGATATGACCTTTTCATATTCACCCTTCTGCGGTGCAAATATTATAAAAATAGAAAAAAGTTTATTATCATAAAGATTGTACAATGGCTCCAATCTATACAACCGGTTTATATTGCAATATGTACAAACGTCCGATGAGTTATAATAAACTAATTTTACTTTACCGCTAATATCCGCATAATCACTTATCATTCCATCACAAATACTTGGCATTGTACGAGGAATATAAATGCGAGATTTAATCATTCGTTGCATATCTGTTTTGCTTATTGAGCAACATAGTAATGCAACCGAAAAAACAAATATAGCCAATAACCTATACAGGCTTTTCGTCATAGCGCTATTTTGTAAGTGAATACATGGCTGTCATCGAGTGGCGAGAGGGCATATATTGTATTGTCATCGCCGAGTGCAAGGTCGGTTATCAACCTGTCGGGGAGATATGTTGCGACCGGTTCGCCAGCCCAATTCCATACATGTATCTCCATGCGGGCATCCACCATCGCCACCTCACGCATATCTTCAGGCCTACGGCCAAGATAGAGCGCGCATATATAGCTATCGTTGGCGGCTGCCGCCAGATAGTACTGAACAGAAGCGCTGGTTACGACACTGCCATCTTTGACGGTGACGGTCTGTTCGCTACGGGTATCCAACAGCGATGTAGCCAAGCAAGCACCACCGTAGTCGAAGATGCGTATCATGGGCAACTGACTGTAGACCGCAGCGAAACGGCGCTTCGATTGCGACAGCACAAGGTCATTAAGGAACAGTGTACCGCATTGTGCAGAACTCATCTTATGAGGAAGCAGCGATTTGGGGTAATGCGACGCCGGCCGTATCGAGTTGCCCGTGCGATCATGCAGGTAGAACTCCACGTCATCGTCATTCTCGAAGTAGAGTACAGCCGTAGAGTCGCTCAGAACCAACAGCGAATTGGCGACAGGACACGATGCCGGCATTTTTGTACTGGAACCCTTTTTCACCTGTATCCCGCCGTCGGAAACAAGGAAATCGGTGACGCAATAGGTGTTTATCTCAGCGAAGGCCAGACCTCCGTACCCCATTTGCATGGAGTTGGTGTTTACGAAATCGAACTCGTCTGGACCGCGGCCGATGCGTCCGCACGAACCCAGATATCTGAAATCGTTTTTCGAGAAGATGTCGAAAAGGCTGTTTCTGTTTTGCGGATTGACGTTTATTATAAGGCTGTCGCGAACGAACAGGCCATCGGAATAGAGAATCGCCATATCCAAGGCGTGCGCCGTAAGCTCGATCTGCGTCGGCTCGCCCTTCCCGTACTCCGTGAAATCTACAGGCGGGGAGCAAGCCGCACAGACAAACGCAACAGACAAAGCCGTGAGAATGTTTTTCATAATCAGGTTTCGGTAAGGGTTAATGCGCTCCGAAGGTGACGGGCATCACTTAAGTTTCATCGATTTGACGGTAGTTTCAGCCACACTGCGATAGAGTTCCCGGGTCTCTTCGGGACAGGTCTTAGGATATTGGTAACATACCTCGACCAGATCACTGCCCTTGACGAACCCCCATCTCTCAAGCATATATGTACTTTCTCCGTCGGCACTGCCCAGTTCCGCGACAAAATTGTAAGTGCCATCCGGCGACGGAATCGACATATCGGTCTCACGACGGTTGATTGCCATGATATTTTCGGCACAGTCATCATAGAAGTTTACCGATATGGAGCATTCGTTATCTTTATTGGGCGAACTGCGGTACCAGATGCGCCCCTTGATGAACATATCCCCGTCATTGTAGGATTCAGCCCTGTCCCAGCTGGAAACCAACTGACATGAAAACCATTCGTTGTCGATGGTCTCATACTGCACCTCTTTGCTCTGCGAGCAGCTGCAGAGTGCGATGATGATTACCGCAGTCATAGCTGCTCTCTTCACGATATGTACTGTGTTCATAGCTTATAAATTTTCACATCATTAATAAAAAGCCTTAAGCAATATTTGTCAAAATTCCACTTGCTATTTGACTGATTAGAAAAATCATGCACTTTAATTTGCGTATGGATTTACTCTCCATATTATCATCAATAACGCACCAACAAAAGCGTATCTAATCATATAGCCAAATTATGTAACACAATAACAGGATTATCGGTCTCCTTGACTTTTAATAGACGAGAATCCGAAATTTCATTTGATTCCAACATTCTTGTTATTGCGAATGCATCTATAGCAGAGATTACAATATTTTTAGCATATCCCACAATCGACCCGCGACCGAAAAAGCGATAATGCTCATCCAACACATCTCCTATACGAAGAAAATGCACACGCCTTGATTTAAGATCAAATTTTATCATACAATCGCGCATACCCAACTCTGAAAAAAAGCACCGGGCCGCAATAAACAAAGAATTATCATGACGCGTAACGTATGTAACATTGTGCAAAACCTCCTTATACCGATACGTTTCCGACAATTCCATCAGCGTATACTTCTCAAGATCTGCATGAGGTACTTTGTTCTGTAAATTCAGCCTCAAATCATATATCGGCTTATATTCGTGGTCCGAAAGAGCATATATTCTGCTATCAAAA
>CHCFR05602__coassemble_639_pt1 | contig 18305 bp, 16 predicted proteins | sample CHCFR05602__metabat2_low_PE_021 | metagenome-assembled genome bin CHCFR05602 | reverse complement strand
CACCCAATATTTGGAATAGCAAAAGATATTCAGAAAGATTTAGATTTACTATGTACTCCAAATAGTGCTTGATTATTAATGATTTGCAATTTTATGATATTTCTTGAATATGTAGGTTCGAGAGCCTCTCTCTCCGCGAGCCGAAAGCGGCCGCAGTGACAGACAGAAGTCTGTCGCTTTTTTGTTTCGAGCAGATCGTCCGAGCAACAGCTCGGCCGCTCCGTGCCGCAACAAAAAGCGGCAATGCCTGCGGCCGCTTTCTCTAAGGGGTTCTCCCTTAATGGGGGTTGCGTGGCCAAATAAGGGTTATTTTTTGATATGTGGCCACGCGAAGGCTTTGCCTTTCGAATCCCTCTCTCTCCGCAACACAAGCAAAAGCCGAGCTTCAGGTTCGGCTTTTTTCGTATATAAGCCCCTCGGGAACTTTGTTTCCGTAGGGGGCTTATATACGAAAAAGTGCGTCGGACGAAGACCGACGTGGCTTTTGCGCGGTGTTGCAAGGGCCTCCGCGGCAAGCGGCAGGGAAAAGGCGGATGAAATCCGGCTAATCCCTCTCCCCGTTGGAGTCCCTCGGGAACTTTGTTTCCGCAGGGGCTTATATACGAAAAAGTGCGTCGGACGAAGACCGACGTGGCTTTTGCGCGGTGTTGCAAGGGCCTCCGCGGCAAGCGGCAGGGAAAAGGCGGATGAAATCCGGCTAATCCCTCTCCCCGTTGGAGTCCCTCGGGAACTTTGTTTCCGCAGGGGCTTATATACGAAAAAGTGCGTCGGACGAAGACCGACGTGGCTTTTGCGCGGTGTTGCAAGGGCCTGCGCGGCAAGCGGCAGGGAAAAGGCATGTAAAAACAGAACAAACGGAAGGAACAACCAAGTTTGTCTCCTTCCGTTTGCCTTATGAAAAAGTATGCTGTCAGCAGAAAAGTATCAATCCAATACGTGCTCCGGAATGGTTACTGTACTTAAAACTCCTCTAATTCGATAGTCCGTATCGGGCACAGTCATTATTATTGTCATATCTACGGGGGCAGGTGATTTTGTCTGAATATTACCCTTAAGTTCCTCCCAATTCACACCTAAATAGGCTTGAATGACTTGTAGTACATTTGAAGAACTTACATCTTCTCCATACATTTCTATTTCAAAATCGTAGAACTCCGATGTAGTAGTTCCAGCATCAGCGGGATTGTGCTTGTATAAGCGTAAGTTGGGAATAGCGTAGTTGGCGGGTGCTGCACCTGTGCCGGCATCAAACTTAATGAAGAACTCGTAACCGTTGTCTTTTAGTATAGGCTTGTTATATATGTTATCTTGGTCGAACAGATAGTAGTCCTGCGCTTGATTGTTCACTAAAAAGAGTGTGGTGCCTGCCGGCAATACCGGGTGGTTGCTGTCATTAATCACGTATGCAAGATAACAATCCGTCACCTTTACTTCAACGGTTTCCACATCCTTGGTGACATTGTCGGTAATGGTCAATGTCGTACTTCCTTTTTGCAGTCCATACAGGTGAATGACACCTCTCAAGCCATCCGCATACAATCCTCCCTCATACTTGGCGTTCAAGATTTTTTCATCTTCTATGCTCAAACTGATGTAGCCGCTGCCGTTTGTTACATGAATGGTAGTTGAACCTTGCTCCAATCTTACTTCGTAATAGGTCTTGTCAAGGCTGAATGGGGTAATCGGTTCGGGACCGTTATTGTTGTCGCTGCAGGCTGCCGCAAACAGACTCATGATAAGAAGGGCCGGATAAAAAAGTTTGTTCATCATGGCTGTGTGTTATTGTTTTTTCACGGTAAATTCCAGTTTCTGAAGGCCGTCCATATATACATTGGCGAGAATGAGGGCGTAACGGGCCTCTTCACCCGGCTCCATGGACATGAGGAGGTTGAATTCGTTTTCAGGGATGACCTCCTTGAACATTGGGCCCGATGAATCGTTTCTCACCAGACGGATCTCGTCGGTAAATGGTGACAGGACGAATGAATATGTTGCCATATAAGGGACTTTCTGGAATTCTACCCAATTTGGGTCATCCTTTGGAAGAATATTTTCAATCCAGATTCGGGCCTTATCGTATGATGGTAGCTGGTGCCCGTCAATATATCTTATATTGCCCTCACTGTCAACAAGCAACTCTTTTTCCATAGCATATTTGTTGAATGGGCATTTGTCGTAATATTCAATGTCCTCTTCCGAAGAGACCTCTTTATCTTCCGGTTCTTCCGGCTCAGTGATAATACGGTCTTCAAGGATTCTCAATAGAGAATAGGTTCGGTCTGAACCATCCATTGGAGGATTGGCGAGGATAGTCCGCTCCACCGAAAGGTAATATTCATGTCCTCTTTCGTATGTAAACCATTTAATGCTATTAAATCCAAGCGGCTCCCATACTCCGGGATTGTCTTCAGACATAACCAGCATACACTCTACTGAAGTATCACTGCCCCATGGTATATATGTACCTGTTTCAGCAGAAACGGACATCTTGATTTCATTAACAACATCTTTGGGCTCATCATCGCTGCAACTCACTGCAAGGAAAGCGGTGACTAAAAGAAGCGGAATAAACAGTTTGTTCATATTCATAAAAAGTCCCTGCAGGCTCTGTCGGGTTATTGGGTTTATAATGAAAAAACGTGAGCCGACCATGTCACCTCCTTGTTGAAGGTCGTAGGAAACCTTTGATGCGGATGTAACAGCGGCAGCCCACGTAAACACGTGAGAACCACTATGCCATCTCTTGCATCGGTATGAAAATTTCCTACGTTTTCAACAACCGAGATAAGCATAACGCTTCTTCTTTCTTTCAATATGCGGAGCAAATCATCTTGATCCGCTTGTAAAAATAGTCATTTTAAAGATATTTTGCGCCGTTGCGTGTGAAAATTATAACTCGGTAGCAAATTTCCATAGGGGCATATAAGTTCTGCGGACGCTGCCTGTCGGCCTTTTGCGCGGTGTTGCAAGGGCCCCGCGGCGAGCGGACGGGGAAAAGGCGGATGTAATCGGGCCGATCCCTCTCCCTGTATAGTGCAAGTCTGGCGAATGCCTGATTTACATCCTTTTCCCGCTCCAAAAAGAATTAAAATCGCTGACAGTCCTATTGAAGTATCTAATCATTGAAGTGTTGTGTAAGTCTATTCGGAAAACGGTTCAGATAAAATTATTTTTAGTGCAGAACCATAAAATCCATTCTATGTTTTGTCGGATAGGTTATAGTTGTCTAATTTTATGGCTCAAACGGATAGAGTGTACATTGCGGATCGGGTCATTTATATAAAAACAGAATATGATAAACATATATCCTGTCGTTTGCAATAAAAAGCAATATATGGATCTCCTGCTCCTTGCCGACGAGCAGGAGTCCATGATTGATCGCTATTTGGAGCGTGGCGATATGTTTGTTCTGGCAGATGACAATGAGGTAAAGGCTTCATGCGTTGTGACGGAAGAGGGCGAAGGTATCTGCGAGATAAAAAGCATTGCAGTCTATCCGCAGAGCCAGCGCAAGGGATATGGGAAAAAATTGATATTCTTTCTTCTGGGACATTACAAAGCCCGATATCATACGATGCTTGTCGGAACCGGAGACTCGCCTGTAACCATATCCTTCTACAGGAGTTGCGGATTTGTATATTCACACCGTATTCCCAACTTCTTTACGGATAATTATGACCATCCGATTTTTGAGGCAGGGAAGCAATTGAAAGACATGATCTACCTCAAAATCGACATGAGTGGATTGTAGGACGAGATTCCGGTTTGTGTAATTAATAATAATATTGCGAGAACGGATATTATACATTCATTTATACCTCTCCAATGCAAAGGCAGTTGAGAAATAGAGATATCCCTATCTGCCTATCGACCATCTGAAGATGGGGCTTTTTCGGAGCGGACTGGACAGGCTGTCGCTTTTTTGTCCCGTGCAGGCAGTCTACGGCAGTCGGCATCCAAACCCGCAAACCCGCAAACCCGCAAACCAGAGAAACTATAATATAGAAAAACCTGATTTCCTGAAATTATGACAAAGAAAAGAACCTTGCTGCTGACCTTATGGGCTCTCGTCGTAACCGTACTTTCGGCCTCGGGCCGCGGCGTGGAGCCCGATTCGCTTTTCGTATTCCGTCATGGCGGCATGGAGCGCAGTTACAGACTTTATGTTCCCGACAGTCTTGCCGCGGGGCGGCCGCTTGTGATTATGCTGCACGGTTACGGCGGCCATGCCTCGCCCGAGAGTTTCGGTATTCTGGCGGCGGCACGCCGGTACGGATTTGCGGCCTGCTTCCCGCAGGGGGCGGCGGATGCCCGCGGAAAGAGTTGCTGGAACGTAGGCTATCCATTTCAGGATGGGCTGCAGACCGACGATGTGGATTTCATCTGCAGCCTTGCCGGCTATCTGGTCGGGGAGTACGGGCTCGATGCCCGAAACGTATTCTGCACGGGCCACTCCAACGGCGGGGAGATGTGCTATCTGATGGCCTATCGGCGGCCGGACGTATTTGCGGCGGTGGCCCCCATCGCTGGGCTTACGCTGGAGTGGATGTACCATGATCTGGAGGCTTCGAAGCCCATACCCCTCATGGAGCTGCACGGCACGGAGGACAAAACCTCGCTGTGGTGCGGCGACCCCCGCAACGAAGGGGGCTGGGGCGCATATATCGCCGTACCGCTTGCGGTGGGCTATTGGGCTGCCGCCGACAGATGTACGTATGTGGAGACAGAGGAGCTCCCGACGGGCAAAAGCGGCGTGCGCGTCACGGCCCACAGATACAGGGGCGGCACGGCAGGGTGTGAGGTGTGGCTCTACGAGATCCATGGCGGAGGACACTCATGGTCTGCGGATGTGATGGATACGGGGAGCGAGATATGGCGCTTCTTCAGCATGTACGTCTCGGAGTGACGGACGCGCGGTGGGTATCTGCGGCGGTGAGGGCCGGTATCCCGATTGCAGATGGCATCCGATATGTGTGATGTGGCGACAAAAAGGTCGCCTTTGGGCATGGATCGGTTGCGCGGTGCGTATTTTCATTATTTTTTGGGGCGGGCCAGTAAGCCGGTGCGCCGACCCGACCGTGTCGATAAGACACCCCGGAATGATTAAAATATAGAAAACACCGAAAACACCTGAAATCCATGAAAAAGATCACCATTGCAGTATTGCTTGCGGCCGCGACGCTCATCTCGGCCGCGGCTGTTCATGGCCGTTGCGCGCAGATGCGGCGGCCGCAATCCGAGTTGTTGCAGTCCGAGTCTAAGGCTTCTGCGGAGCCGCGGCAGTACAGGCTTTCGAGCCATATCCTCGATATCGACTCGGGCCGTCCGGCCGCAGGCGTGCGTATTGCGCTGTGGCGTATGGACGGTGCGGGGCAGTGGGAGCGGCTTGAGGAGCACACCACCGATTCGCAGGGGCGTGTCAGGGAGATGCTTCCGGCCGCCGAGGGGGATGACCTCCGCGGAATATACAAGCTGACATACTATGTGGGGCCATATTTCGAGGCGCGGAAACAGGATACGTTCTATCCCTTCGTGGAGGTGGTCTTCGAGATACGCGACTCGAGCCACTACCATGTCCCCATAACACTCTCGCCGTACGGTTACTCGACCTATCGCGGCAGCTGACCCCTTGGACGCGGGTCGGGTTGCCTGTAAGGTTATTTGCGCCTTGCGCCGACATGGAACTTCACTCCCAGCGAGAGCGTGAGGTCGTTGCCCCATGAGCGTGACGTGGCGTCGAGGGTCTCTGCGGGGGTGTCGGGCCGTGTGAGGGTGTAGGTGGCCGTTGCGCGCTGTACGGGGCAGCGGTACGAGGCGTCGAGGAAGAGCGTGCAGAGGCGCGAGAGACGGTATCCGGCGCTTACGCCCGCATTGACGAACATGGGCGAGATATCCTTGTCGAGACGTTTTGTGGTGTCGCCCACGGTTGAGGATTTGTGGTATGAGCCCATGGAGATGGCGCCTATGCCCGCACGCGGGATGATACGCCACCGCTCGACGGAGATGGTGTATGCCAATCCTGCGGCGGCCGAAGGCTTCATGCTGCTGACGGGGGAGAAGAGCTCCCCGATGATGGCGGCGACGGGGTCTTTGTCCGCACTCTGCTGCCGGATCTCGAAGAAGGTTATGCCGAGGTCGAGATAGAGGCTCAGTCGGCGTACTATCGCCAGATTCATCATTATGTCCATCTGCATGGCGGTGGCGGGGCGCGACCCGAACCACTCGGCGCTCTGGCTGCCGCCGGTGTTGAAGTTGGGTCCGAGGGATATGGCGAAGGTGAACGGCACCTCCGGCATGTCGGTCTCTATTGCCGTCTGCTCGGCCCGGCGCGTGGTCTCCGGCCGTGTCTGGGGCGCGGCCGCACGTGATTCTTGTGCCTGCGTGCCTGTCGCGTTGTCCGGACGGTTGGGAACGGGGATGCCGTTTCCGGCTGCTGCGGGGAGAGTAAAGATAAGTGTGAAGAGAGCGAGCAGCGCTGTCGCGGCTCTATGTCTGCTGAGCATTGCTGTAACGGTTTTCTGAGGGTTGTTTTATTGCACGGTCGGCCGTCTGTGGCGGCCGTGTGGATGCAAATATACGACAAAATGCCCCTTTTGCGCTTGAAATGTCGTTGCGGAGCGTGGATTTTCTGCCCGTTTCAACTTCTTTACAGAATTAATTCCATAAATTTGTGAAACAAACCTAACCTGACTACCCATGAGACACCTGTCACGACTTCTTGTCACCATTGCCGCCGTGGCGGCCGGTCTGACACTCCATGCGCAGAGTCTGCCTCTGAGCGAGACCTCCGTAAATGACATTCAGGCGCGTTTCAGCGCCGCGCTTGAGATACCTCTCGGCACGAAATTCGCGCTTCAATGTAGTGAGGAGGCGCGTCTGAACAACAATCTGGGCTCGGTGGACAAGATCCTCTCGGGTCTGGGTGTGGAGTACGAGCCGCTGAAGTTCCTGAAGACGGGTGTGGAGTATGTCTTCGTCAACGACAACGATCAGGAGGATGGCTGGGGCATCAAGCACCGCCTCAATGTCAATGTGACGGGCACGTGGGAGGTGGGCCGTTTCGAGCTGTCGCTGCGCGAGAGGGTGCGGTTCCAGTTCCGAAGCGACTCGACCAACCGCTACGAGAAGCCCGACCCCTTCATCACGCTGCGTTCGCGTCTGAAGGCGGCATACGACATACGCCGCTCGCACTGGAAGCCCTACGTCTTTGCCGAGCTCTACACGACGCTCAACGCCCCGGGGCCCGTGAGCGACTATACGACCGATGCCTTCTACCGCGACAACTATATCAACCGCGTGCGTCTGGGCTTGGGCGCCAAGTATAAGATAAACCGCCACAATAGCCTCGACTTCTACTATATGGTCCACTTCAACCGCGACTACCGTGCCCGCTACAAGGGTGGCGGCGCGATGAAGGAGTGGTCGCTGCGCAAGGAGTTGTGCCATGTGTTCGGCATAGATTATAAGTTCAAACTTTGATGTGCATATTGCGTAAAATATCTGTTTTGTGCGGTGTGCGGGGCGTGTTTCCCGCGACCTTGAGGTTCGTCGCCGTGTCGTTGCTGCTGCTGTTGTCGGTGCCGTCGCGTGCGCAGAACACGCAGGCGCCGCTATATATCGTCAACGGCGAGCCGATGAGCGAGGAGCAGGTTAAGGATATCGACCCCTCGGATATCGTTTCGAATACGCTGCTTCCGGCCGACGAGCATACCATCGCCGAGTATGGCGAGGCGGCCAATAACGGTGTGGTTGTCATCGTGCTGCGTTACGATACGCCGCCGCGTTTCGAGGTCGGGGGCGAGCAGCCGGGTTACAGCCGCTATGTGGGGCGTATGGTCAAGTGGGATGCCGAGAGCGACCCCGTGGCGCGTGTCATCATCGCCTTCCGCGTGGAGGCCGACGGCAGCGTTACGGTGCGCGACGTGCTGGAGGCGACCGACAAACGGCTCTGCCGCCGTGTGCTGAAGGCCATGGAGGATGCCCCGCGCTGGCAGCCCGCGCTGAAGGAGGGCGAGGGTGTGGCTACGGACCATGTGCTGCGCATAACCCTTCCCGAGGGACGTACGCTGCCGCGTGAGCGCGAGATCGCAATCTGATGCGGCGCGTGGGCGTATGTGACGCGTTGGGTCGGTATGCGTAGTGCCGGCGCAGACGTGCATGTGCCCGATTTGTCTGCGGTGAGGCGCCGCGGGCTCCTATGAATAGGGGTGAAGTGTGGCGCCGCGGAGATAATTTTTTCGTTAACATTTCGTATCTTTGTAGTGGAGCTTTCGGCGGAGCGCGTTTTATTCCGCCGGGGGCATCCTTTTTTTGATATGTCGGGCGAGAGTTACATATCCCTGAGCGAGTTGCAGCGGCGCATCAAGTCGGCCGTGGAGACGGCCCTGCCCATGCCCGTGTGGGTTGCGGCCGAGATCGCCGAAGTGAAGGTGAACTACTCGGGCCACTGCTACATGGAGCTTGTCGAGAAGGCCGAGCCGTCGGCTTCGGCACGTCGGCGCGGCTCGGAGGCCGTGCCGCGGGCGCAGGCGCGTGCGGTGATATGGCGGTCGCAGTATGCGATGATCTCATCCTACTTCGAGGCCGAGACGGGCAGCCGTCTGGAGGCGGGGATGAAGATTCTGGCGCGGGTGCTGGTCTCGTACCACGAACTCTACGGGCTGACGCTGCAGATCGTCGATCTGGATGCCTCCTATACGCTCGGGGAGGTGGAGCGCGAGCGTCGGCAGACGATCCTGCGGCTGCAGGCCGACGGCGTGTGGGACATGAACCGCGAGACGGCGATGCCGTTGCTGGTGCAGCGCATAGCCGTTGTGTCGAGCGCGGCGGCGGCTGGTTACCGCGACTTCTGCAACGAACTGCGTGGGGGTTGCTATGCCTTTGTCGTGACTCTGTTCGATGCCGTGGTGCAGGGTGCCGCGGCCGAGGATTCGATCGTGGCGGCACTGTGTGCCGTGGCCGAACGGGCGGAGGAGTTCGATGCCGTGGTTCTGATCCGCGGCGGCGGCTCGGCAAGCGATTTGAGTTGTTTCAATTCGTACCGTCTCTGCTCCTATGTGGCGCAGTTCCCGCTGCCCGTCATTACGGGTATCGGTCACGACAAGGATACGAGTGTTGCCGACATGGTGGCACATACGGCGTTGAAGACCCCGACGGCGGTGGCGGCGTGGCTTACGGAGCGTATGGCGCGCAGCGAGACGTGGCTCGATGAGTCGGCGCGGCGGCTGCGCGAGATGACCGAGGCGCGTACGCGTGCCGAGGCTCTGCATCTGGAGCGTCTGGCGGCGGATGTGGCGCACGGGGCTGCTGCTGTTGTTGCGGCGGGACGTGCGCGTATGGACTTGCTTCGCGAACAGCTTGCGGCGGCGGTGCAGCGGCGTATCGAGTCCGAGCGGCAGCGTCTTGCCGTTGCCGAAAGCGTCGTCGAGGGCCGCAACCCGCGTCATATCATGCGTATGGGCTTTGCAGTTGTGCGCCGCGGCGCGGATGTGCTGACGCAGGCAGCGCAGGTGACGGCGGGCGAAAGCCTGCATGTGGAGCTGTACGAAGGTGAGCTCGATGTGCGGGTTACGGGGTGCCATGCCGGCGCAAAGGACGCTGGGCGCGATTGACTGTGGCCGCGGGTGCGGATCGTATAATTTGGAAAACGCTGTTTTGAAAAATATGGCAAAGAAGAGTGCTGCCGGAAAACTGACCTATGCCGAGGCGGTGGCCGGTATCGAAGATATATTGACGCGTCTGCGCAGCGAGCAGATCGGCGTGGACGAACTTGCACAGCAGGTAGCGCGTGCAACCGAACTGATAGCCTTCTGCAAGGGGCGTCTGTACGATGCCGAGACGGCGGTTCAGGGAGTGCTGTCGAAGGAGGAGAGTAAGGATTCGGACGGTAAAAAGGATTGAAGTCCGGCGGCAGTAGATTATGAAGCGATTGATAAAACTTATACTCAACGTATTTCCGCGCACGCTGCTGCAGCGTGCGGCGGGATGGGCTGTGCCGCTGCTGGGGATATTCTATCTGGGACGCGGACGCGAGTGCCCGCTCTGCGGGGCGCGCCGCCGCCGTTTCCTCCCTTACGGATATGTCACCCCGCGTGAGGATGCTCTCTGCCCGCGGTGCCTGTCGCTCGAACGCCACCGTCTGCTGTGGCTCTACTTGGAGCGCGAGACGTCGCTTGGGACGGATCGTCCGCGGCTGCTGCACGCGGCGCCCGAGGTGGCTCTGATGCAACGCCTGCGCAAGCTCTATTCGGACGTGCCGGAACGTTATGTCACGGCCGACCTTGAGAGTCCGCTTGCCGACATGCACTTCGACATACAGCAGATGCCTCTGGCGGACGGGTCGTTCGACGTGGTGATATGCAACCACATTCTGGAACATGTCGAGGATGACCGGTGTGCGCTGCGCGAGATCTTCCGCGTCATGCGCGGCGGCGGTTGGGGTATTATCCTCTCGCCGGTGGATCTTTCGCGCGCGAAGACCTTCGAGGACGACACGGTGACGGACCGCGAGGAGCGTACGCGTCTGTTCGGGCAGTACGACCATCGTCGCGTCTATGGCCGTGATTACGCCTCGCGTCTTGCGGAGGCGGGCTTCGAGGTCGAGGACCGCGACTATGTGGCAGAATTTTCCGCGGCCGAGCGTACGCTCTATGCGTTGCCGGCCGACCATATATATATAGTTCGTAAACCCGTAAACAAGAGTTGATATGGATGCTTTGCAGAAATACGACGCCTTGCGGCGGTTCGTCCGCGACACCTTCTCGCCCGTGACGCAGGCGTTGGTGGATAAGGCGCTTGTCTTTGCCGACGAGCGTATGGCGGGATACAGGCGTTATGACGGTACCCCGATGATGGATCATGCCGCTGCGGTGGCCATGATCGTAGCCAAGGAGGTGGGGTTGGGCCGCAATTCGACCGTGGCGGCGCTGCTGCACGATGTCATGCGTGTGGCCAACCGTGAGCAGCCCGAGACGGTGCCGGAGCTTTCGCGTACGATACGCGAGGAGTTCGGCGAGCAGGTGCTGGGTATAATCGTCGGGCTGTATAACATATCGAACATCAAGCTCAAGGTCTCGAAGGAGCAGGCGAGCGACTTCCGCGACATGATCGTCTCCTACTCGGAGGATCCGCGTGTCATTCTGATCAAGCTGGCGGACCGTCTGGAGGTTATGCGCAGTCTGGAGATGTTCCCGCCCGAGAAACGGCGCAAGAAGAGCTGGGAGAGCATGAACCTCTATGCCCAGATAGCGCACAAGTTGGGTCTATATAATCTGAAGAGCGAGTTGGAGGATCAGGCGCTCAAGTGGCTCGAACCCGCGGAATATGAATATATCTGCCGTCGGTTGGAGGAGACCGAGAGCGAGCGCCAGACATTCATTGCGCGGTTTCTGGAGCCCATTGTCGAGAAGATCGACCGTCAGGGCATCCGTTACCACATCAAGAGCCGCACCAAGTCGATCTATTCGATCTGGGCGAAGATGCACAAGCAGAAGGTTCCGTTCGAGGGTGTCTACGATATCTTCGCGCTGCGTATCATCATCGACTGCGAGCGCGAGATGGAGAAGCAGCTCTGCTGGACGGTCTACTCGATCGTGAGCGACTGCTATACGCCCAACCCCGAGCGTATGCGCGACTGGATCACCATTCCCAAGTCGAACGGATACGAGTCCCTGCATACGACCGTGTCGGCGGGAGGCGGCCGCTGGGTCGAGATCCAGATCCGCACGGAGCGTATGGATGCCGTGGCCGAGCGCGGTATCGCGGCACACTGGCGCTACAAGGGAGTCAATCAGGGCGGGCAGACGAGCGAGGCATGGTTGAGCCGTCTGCGTGAGGTGCTGGAGGAGACGACGCACTCGCTGACGCAGCGTTTCGAGGCCAAGCCCGCCTCGGGCGAGATCTTCATCTTCACGCCCAACGGCGACATACGCAAGCTGCCCGAGGGGGCGACGGTGTTGGATTTCGCATTCGACATACATACCAGTCTGGGGTGTACATGTACGGGCGCCAAGGTGAACAACCGCGCCGCGTCGATACGCGACGTGCTGCATAACGGCGATATCGTCGAGGTCCTGACGCAGAAGAACCAGACGCCGAAGGCCGACTGGCTCAATGTCTGCGTCACGTCGAAGGCGCGCTCGCGCATCAAGTCCTACCTGCGTGAGGAGCAGATGAAGTATGCGCGCATGGGGCGTGAGGAGCTGGAGCGCAAGCTCAAGAACTGGAAGATCGGTGTCACGATCGACGAGGCTGTGGCCTATCTGGGGCGTCAGCTCAAGGTGCGCACGGGCCGCGAGGTGCAGTCGATGATCGGCACGCAGAAGCTCGACCTTCAGACCATAAAGGATATCCTGACACGCTGGGTCTCGGGCCGTGCCGACGAGGAGCGGCGCGCCGTGGCGGCTGAGGTCGAGGAGCGCAAGGCCGAGATCAAGAAGAGCGAGGCGCAGCAGACGCCGCCGCGTTCGAGCGACGCGCTTGTGATCGACGAACGTATAGGAAACATAGAGTACAAGCTGGCCAAGTGCTGCAACCCGATCAAGGGCGATGCGATATTCGGATTCGTGACCATAGCTTCGGGCATCACGATACACCGTGCCGACTGCCCCAATGCGCAGCGGCTGCGCGAGCGTTATCCCTACCGGGTGATGGAGGCGCGGTGGCGCAGCGACGCCGACGGCGCATTCCGCGTGACGATAGCCATCGTGGCACAGGATACGACGGGTCTGGCAAATATGATCACCGAGACCGTGAGCCGCGATTTGAAACTCAATATCCGTTCGATAAACTTCATCTCGCGTGGTGACGGCACGGCGCAGGGAACGATCAGTGTCGAGGTGCCGGGCACGGGTGTCGTAGATACGCTGATACACTCCATCATGAAGATCAAGGGCGTGCAGAAGGCCTATCGCGTCAATAACTGACGTTGTTGTGTTTTAAAGTATTTAAACCTAAATAATTACAATTATGAAATGGATTGATGCAATTATTAAAGTTTTAAATGAGAATAAACAGGATAATGGGGAGTACATACCTATGCATTATAGAGATGTTACTAATGCGATAATAGAGAGGAATCTTTGCAAGACATATGGTATTACTCCGCAGAATACGGTAAATGCATATATGTCGACGCATCCTGATTTATTTGCCAGTTTAGGTGGCGGTTATTATGGTTTATCGCAGGCTGGAATAGCATATGCGGAAAATAATATAAACAAAACAAATGATTCCAAGGACGCTGATATTGAGGATGTGCAGGCAGATCAAATTAAAAAGGAGATTGAGAAGGAGAATGAATCGAAGATTATAAAACTCTTCGGTATGTTCTGGGATAGATCAAAAATAGAGTGTGAGCGCAGTATGAAGGGCCGACAAAATATCAGGTCTGGAGCCGTAGATTTTAAAGATGCCCGTGGTGTATATGTTTTATATGATGGAAGAGAAGCAATATATGTTGGGCAGGCGTTAAAAACTCCTATTTTAAAAAGATTAAAAGATCACACCAAAGACCGCTTGTCTGGGAGGTGGAATAGGTTCTCGTGGTTCAGTGTAGATGGAATAAATCAAGATGGAACCATTGCTATGACCGACAATAAGTTTCCAATTAGTCTTGATGATCTGATAAATGCATTGGAAGGTATAATGATTGAATGCATGGAAACTTCGCAAAATAGGAAACAGGGCGATGACTTTGGCGATGAATATATACAGGATGAAAATCCTGAAGTAGATAAGGAACAAATTCTGAGAACATGTATGAGTTTGTTAAGTAAGAACTAGAGGGGTATTATCGCTATGGTTTAAAAGTTATAAAGTGGTAATTTAAAGGGCATTTAGTGTGGAGCGAATTTATTGTTGCTCCACACTAAATTTTACTGTTATATTTTCTATATTTTTTTTCGCCGAGGACTGCGCATAGTTGAAAAATGAGCCGTCGGCGCCTAAACTAAATTTTTTAGTTATAAAACTATGTAAAATAGTTGCTCGTGAATATTTTTTAGTTATCTTTGTGATGTGCAAGCCGTGAAACTGCCGGCAGCGAGGGTGTAAACGATCCCATGACGGAGGGAGCAGACGATACCTTGATGGGAGCAGACGATACCTTGATGGGTGGGAAGCAAGCAGTTGATAATCACGGTGCAAATATAAGGTGTAAATATAAAAGGATCGAACGATGGAAAAACTCACACGCCGCGAAGAGGAGCTGATGCGATACTTCTGGAGCCACGGGCCTCTGTTTGTCCGCGAGCTTGTTGATCTGGCGCCCGAGCCGAAGCCCCATTTCAATACTATCTCGACGATGGTGCGGGGACTTGAGGCCAAGGGTTATGTCGGGCACAAATCCTTCGGCAACACCTACCAATACTATCCGCTCGTGGACGAGCAGGCCTTCTCGCGCCGCACTCTGGGCAGCGTCATAGACCGTTATTTCAAACATTCGAGTCTGGGTGCCGTCTCGGCTCTGGTCGAGGAGGAGCGCCTCTCGGTAGCGGATCTGCGCGAGCTGATCGACCGCATAGAGAATCAAAACAACGGATGAGATGATGTCGGAATTTCTTACATACAGCCTGAGGACGGGTGCCTGCATCGCGGTATTCTATCTGTTTTTCAAGCTGCTGCTGAGCCGTGAGACCTTCCACGCCTTCAACCGCGCGCTGGTGTTGGCGGCGACGGCCGTGTCGTTCGTGCTGCCGTTGTGCGTGATAACCGTACAGCGCACGCTCCCCGTCCGGGAGACGGTCTCAACCTCCGACGAATATCCATACCCAGCGTATGCCGATATCGTTACGCCTGCGGCAGATACTCCAACGGATGCTCCGGCCGGGGGCTCACTCTCTGCCGCCCGCGTGATGGCCGCGTCGGCGACGCCCCTGCCCGAAGAGACGGTCGCGCCCGAATCCGAAGAGACGGTTATGCCCGAGCACGAAGGGATGGTTGCGCCACTGACAGAAGAGGATATATTGTCGGATCACACATCTGCGGAGAGTGTGGCGGCCGTACAGCCCTCTGTCTCGGAGGCCGTAGAGACGTCGCGCGGTGTGGAGATACCGTGGCGGCAGATTGGAATCGTGATATATCTGGCCGGGGTTGCGGCCGTTATATTTGTTACGGTGCGCTCGATCGTCGGGCTGCACAGACTTATGCGCCGCGGCCGCTGCGAGCGGCTCGATGACGGCACGACGCTCGTGCGCATGGATGAGAATGTCGCGCCCATAAGCTGGTGCCGCAATATCGTGATCTCGGAACGGGACCTTCGGGAGAACGGCGCGGCAATCCTTGCACACGAACGTGCGCACGTACGTCTGCACCACTCGCTGGACCTGCTGCTGGTCGACCTTGCGGGTGCGGTGCAGTGGTTCAACCCCGCGATGTGGCTTTTGCGCCGCGACCTGCGGGCCATACACGAATACGAGGCCGACGCCGCCGTCATTGCCAGCGGCGTGGATGCCCGAAGCTACCAGTTGCTATTAATAAGGAAAGCTGTCGGCGGGAGGTGGTACTCAATAGCCAACAGCTTTAATCACAGTAAACTTAAAAACCGTATTACCATGATGTTACGTGAAAAATCGTCGCGGCGGACACGGGCGCGCGCCCTTCTGCTGCTGCCGCTTGCGGGCCTTGCGCTCGGAGCCTTTGCCGAGACAGTCTATGTCCGTCCGGAGGACAAAGTTACAAAAGAATTTTCGGAAAATCAGCTGTCGGAGACGCAAATTGCATCCGATATTGAGTCTGCGGCCGGGAGCCGTATCGGGATGCCGCGCGGCGCGGGCGATGATGCCGTGGTCGTTGCGGGCGATACGGTCCGCCGCGGCGAGATGCCCAAGACCCGCAATTGGGATTCGCTTTCGGAGCAGGAGCGCGAACGCATAAGGAAGTACTTCGAGAGCGACGAGTGGAAGGCTAAGGCCGAGGAGCTGGAGAAGATGGGCGAATACTTCGAGAGCGACGAGTGGAAACAGAAGATGCAGGAGATAGAGGAGTCAGGCAAGAAGATGGAGGAGTATTTCAACAGCGACGAGTGGAAGGCTAAGGCCGAGGAGCTGGAGAAGATGGGCGAATACTTCGAGAGCGACGAGTGGAAACAGAAGATGCAGGAGATAGAGGAGTCGAGCAAGAAGCTGGAGGAGTATTTCAACAGCGAGGAGTGGAAGGCCAAGACGAAGGAGCTGGAGAAGATGGGCGAATACTTCGAGAGCGACGAGTGGAAGCGGAAGATTCAGGAGATAGAGGATTCGGGCAAGAAACTGGAGGAGTACTTCAACAGTGAGGAGTGGAAGGAATTCCGTAAAAACAACATGACCAGTGATACGATACGCCTCGGCGACGGTACGCTCATTATAAACAACAACATCGTCAGTGACGGCCGTCCGACGCTCGGCGCGATCCGCACCGAGGACGGGCGTGTGATCATCAGCGACAACTGGGGCGATTCGCTCTCGCCCGAGGAGCGCGAGCGGCTGAAGGAGTTCTTCGAGAGCGACGAGTGGCAGAAGGCGCAGGCGAAGCTGAAGGAGATGGGTGACTATTTCAGCAGCGACGACTGGATTGAGAACAGCAAGGAGCTGGAGAAGATAGGCGAATACTTCAACAGCGACGAATGGCGCGAGGCGTGGAAGCATGCCGGGCAGGCGGCTTCGAGCGGCGACGACGCCTACTTTCAGAGCGACGAGTGGAAGGCGATAAAGGAAAAACTCGACGCATGGCGTGCGGTGCGTGCCGGTAAGCAGACTGCATATATTCAGAAGCAGCAGCAGGATGTTGAGCGCTGGCGTCAGGACCGTATGGAGGCGATAGATTCGTGGCAGCAGGGCCGTATGGATGCGATAGAGTCGATGCGCGAGAACCGCATGCAGGCGGCGGAGAGTATGCAGCAGAAGCGGTTGCAGGATGCAGATGGGAAGCAATATACCCGTGAGGAGCTTGCGGATGCCAAGAGCGGCATACATCAGGCGGCGTACGAGGCCAAGAAACAGGCTATGGATGAGGCCTACAAGGCCAAGAAGGATGCCCAGCAGACAGCTTTCGAAGCGCGCAGGGATGCCCAGCAGCAGGCTGCCCGGATGCGGCAGAGCATACAGACCAACATAGCCGATGCGCAGCGTCAGATCGCTGCGGCTCAGGAGGATATACAGCAGTCGGGCGACAATGACCGCCACATTAAGCGCGAGATGAGGAAGACCCAGCGCGAGATGGATAGGACCAATAAGGAGATGTCTCGTGCGCGTGAGGAGATCGAGCAGGCACGTGAGGAGATCGAGCAGGCACGTTTGGCCGAGCAGCCCTACGCCGGCATATAGCCGTTGCGGGTGCGGCCTCGATACCAAAAATACCATAAGCATTCAACATATACCCAAGAGGGGACGGCCGAGCCGCACCCCTTTTTGTGCTTTGCGTTCGTGGCGCGGGCGGATGTGGAAAACTGTAAGTTGCCGCGAGGATAACTGTACGGTAGCGAGTGGAGAGGTGTGGCGTGGCCGAAGGTTATGTTTTCTCGAATTTTATGTGTAAATTTGCGGTGCAAAATCCGAAACTGTAGAAATTACCCGCTTATGGCAGACAATTCGATACTTACGCGCCTCGACGGCCTCAAGCTCAAATACGAGGAGATGGGACAGAAGCTCACCGACCCCGAGGTTATAGCCGACGTCAAGCAGTTCGTCCAGCTGAACAAGGAGTACAAGGAGCTGGAGCCCATCATCGAGACTTCGGAGCGTTACCGCACGGCGCTGGCCAATCTGGCCGAGGCGAAGGATGTGCTGGTGAACGACAAGGACGACGAGATGCGCGAGATGGCGCGCGGCGAGATTGCGGAGCTGGAGCCCGCCATTGCCAAGATGGAGGAGCAGATCAAGCTGCTGCTCATACCGAAGGACCCGCAGGACGAGAAGAATGCCATCATGGAGATCCGCGGCGGCACGGGCGGTGACGAGGCCGCGCTGTTTGCGGGCGACCTGCTGCGCATGTACACCAAGTATATCGAGTCGAAGGGTTGGAAGTACGAGATAACCTCCTTCTCGGAGGGTGCCGCGGGCGGATACAAGGAGGTCGTGATGAAGGTGACGGGACAGAACGTCTACGGCACGCTCAAGTACGAGTCGGGTGTTCACCGCGTGCAGCGTGTGCCCCAGACCGAGACTCAGGGCCGTGTCCACACCTCGGCGGCATCGGTAGCGGTGCTGCCCGAAGCCGAGGAGTTCGACGTCGAGATCTCGATGAACGATATACGCAAGGATATATTCTGTGCCTCGGGTCCGGGCGGCCAGTCGGTCAACACGACCTACTCGGCCATACGACTGACCCAC
>CHCFR05602__coassemble_266_pt1 | contig 37171 bp, 27 predicted proteins | sample CHCFR05602__metabat2_low_PE_021 | metagenome-assembled genome bin CHCFR05602 | reverse complement strand
GTGGGCGGCAATGAAACTCTCGTTGCCACCATCCTGCCCGAGAACGCCACCAACAAGAAGGTAACGTGGAAGTCGAGCAATGCGGCTGTCGCCACAGTCGATGCAACGGGTAAGGTCACGGCTGTGAAGGCGGGCGAGGCCACCATTACCGTCACCACCGAGGACGGCGGCAAGACCGCGACATGCAAGGTCACGGTCAGCAACAAGGAGGTCAATGTTACGGGCGTGACGCTCAACAAGGCCACGCTCACGCTCATAGCGGGTGCGAGCGAGACGCTTACGGCCACCGTGGCCCCTGCCGATGCCACCAACCAGAAGGTAACGTGGAAGTCGAGCAATGCAGCTGTCGCCACAGTCGATGCAACGGGTAAGGTTACTGCCGTGAAGGCGGGTGAGGCCACCATCACCGTCACCACCGAAGACGGTGCGAAGACCGCTACCTGCAAGGTTACCGTCAAGGCTGCTACCGTAGCGGTTACGGGCGTGACGCTCAACAAGAGCGCCCTCTCGCTCATAGCAGGCGCGAGCGAGACGCTTACGGCCACCGTGGCCCCTGCCGATGCCACCAATAAGAAGGTGACCTGGAAGTCGAGCAATGCAGCTGTCGCCACAGTCGATGCAACGGGTAAGGTTACTGCCGTGAAAGCGGGTGAGGCCACCATCACCGTCACCACCGACGACGGGGCGAAGACCGCCGCCTGCAAGGTTACGGTCACCATGCCTGTCTCGGGCGTGACGCTCAACAAGACCGCTCTCACACTCAATATAGGCGCAAACGAGACCCTGACGGCCACCGTGGCCCCCGCCGATGCCACCAACAAGAAGGTGACGTGGAAGTCGAGCGACGCGACTGTTGCCACGGTTGATGCCAACGGTAAGGTTACGGGCGTGAAGGCCGGCGAGGCCACCATCACCGTCACCACCGACGACGGCGGTAAGACCGCCACCTGCAAGGTTACCGTCAAGCCCAATCTGGTTTCGGAGATCACGCTGGCGGCTTTGGCCATCTATGTGGGCGAGAGCAAGGCCATCACGGCCACCGTCAAGCCCGATGACGCCACCAACAAGGCGCTGACCTGGAAGAGCAGCGACGAGACCGTCGCCACGGTCGACGCCACCGGCAAGGTGACGGGCAAGAAGATCGGCACGGCCACCATTACCGCCACGGCCCAGGACGGCAGCGGCGTGAGCGGCAGCTGCACCGTGACCGTTCTCTCAACCGTGAAGAAGGTGACCGTGGAACCGGCCAACCTGACCCTCGGACAGAACAAGAGCTATACCCTCAAGGCGACGGTAGAGGTCTTCGGTTCGGGTACTGACACGGGCGTGACGTGGACGAGCAGCGACACTACCATCGCCACGGTGGATGCCACGGGCAAGGTGACCGCCACGGACAAAATCGGGACGGTGACCATCACCGCCACCTCAAAGGCCGACCCCGCCAAGAAAGGCACCTGCACCGTCAAGGTATCGGGCGACCAGACCGACATCGACTACGGCGAATACGGCCCGGAAGAAGAGTGGTAAATGAAACTTGTTCAATTCCAAAAAAGACTGTAATATGAAACACAATATCATACCTAAAGCCGTGCGGTGCCTTGCCGCCGCAGGCCTTTGCCTTGCCGCCGCAGCGTGCAGCAAGGACGACATCACGCCCGAGCCTGCTCCGCAGCAGGGCATCACCCCGACCAAAATCATTTTCAACGTCACCCGCGGCGGCTACGATGGCGACGCGGAGACCCGCGCCCCCAAAAGCGAATGGGCCGAAGGCGATGTGGTACGCTTTTATAAAAAAGAGTCAACAACTATCCACAAAGCCACCTATACCGGCGGGGAATGGGTTTTTGACCGGCAATCTTATTCGGGGTATTTTGGGCGCAAAGCCACCTTAGGAGCTTTCTATGGAGAGCATGTAGAGGTCTCAACCCCGGATTATGTCTTTAATGTTACGGACAATGGGGATTTTGTCTATACTTCGGAGGGCAGTTATGAAGTGGACGAAGGCGGTGTAGCCACCATCACGCTCCGTCTCGACCGGCACCCGCAGGGGCGCATGACCTTTACCGGGGTGGGCAAAGGGAAGGAACTGACCATAGGCAATATGAAACGCGTCAGATCGATCACATCTCCTGGTTTGTCGTGGGATAATATCTACACCTACGACTTTAACCCGATTACCCTTACCGGCGAGGACGACGGCACGGCCACCCTCTACGCCCTGCCTACTGCTGACATCGTCACAGAGACCGACATCACCCTGACGGTGGAGTATGACGGCGTGTGGTACACCAAGACCTTTGCGGGCAAGGAGTTCAAGGAGAACAGCAACATCACCCTCGCAGCCCCGAGCCTGGAGGGCGGCTGGGCAGAGGCTGTAACCGAGTACGCTGCTGCAGACCTGAAGATGGGCGACTACCTCTACAGCGACGGCACGACGAGCGACGGCGGCCTGCGCAAGCTCTTCCCCGACGGCACGATCGAGACCGCGCCCGAGGCGGTAGCTCCCGAGGCGGGCAAGACGGTTATCGGCATCGTGTTCCATGCCGGACGGCACACCAGGGATGCCTCGGACTACACGAAGCCCCTCACTGTCGGTGGTCCGACCCTCGCGGGCGAGGTGCGCGGCTATGCCGTGGCCCTCACCAATGCACACAACAGTACTTCTGATTGGACTGAATGGCCGGATTGGGTAAAGGGTCCGAATGATAGATATTACTTCTCTGTGGGTGCCTCTACCGATGAATATGACTGGAACGGCTATGCCAACTGCCGGGCGATGCACGACTATGTGACGGCCCATGCCGGCGAGGGGTGGGAGATGCGCCACTTCCAGGCAGCCTGGGCATGCGAGACCTACGGCAACCGCACACTGGACTATGACGGCAACCCGACCTCCGCCTACGAATGGCAGGCCCCGCTGAGGGCCCCGGCCGGTACCAGCGGCTGGTTCCTGCCCTCGTGCGACCAACTTTGGTATATGCAAACGCATAAGGACTATCTGAAAGACCGGTTTATGGCTGCCAAAGCCACTGCCGATGCCGGTTTGCAGAGCTATATAGGAACTTTTGTCGTATCTTATGCCTCCTCAACTGAATATGGTAGTCAACATGTATGGAAAGTGAATTTCGCAAATAAGCAGAAACTGAAGGATGTTAAAAACACAAGCAGCCGTGTACGTCCTGTCATCGTCTTCTGATCCGGCAGCCGCAGCAGGGCACATCCCCGCATAACGAACGGTGGCAGAGCACGCTCTGCCGCCGTTTTCTTTTGGTCTCCCCGACGCCCCGACTGAGAGATCTATTTAACAACAGTTCGCCGGGAACAATTTGGGAACAATTTCAAAAACAAAAAGAGCTAAGCATTGAATAATCAATCGCTTAACTCTTTTTCTTGTACCCGGAGCCGGGGTCGAACCGGCACAGGGGTGAACCTACTGGTGTTTGAGACCAGCGCGTCTACCGATTCCGCCATCCGGGCTGATTTCGTGAAAATCGACTGCAAATGTAACCATATTTTCCCGTTTGGCAAAAAATCAGGCTAAAAAAATCACGAACCAACCGCATATCATATTGAATATGCGCATATATGCGTTCAGCGCATACCATTTCCACCGCACGGCAAAAGCCCCCGCAAACAACCGTTTCGGCATCCCCGCCCGCCATCGTCCGCTAACACAGCCTCCGCACAAAACGCATTTGCGAACAACCGTTTCAGCATCGGCTTCCGCAATTGCCCGAAATCACAGTTTCCACACAAAACCCCAAACAAACATCCCGTTCCTCTTCCGCACCAACCATAGCATAAAAAAAGCCCCCGCCGACGTCAAAGCGTCAGCGGGAGCCATCCTGCACAGCATCACGCCGCCGGGATCCAGTTATCGCGGGTCGAGCGTGAAGCCCCACTCATAGCTGCCGTCGGTGCGGAGCGTAAAGCGGGCCTCGGGACGCGAGCCCCAGCTGTCATAGCCGCCCACACCTGTCTGCCGGTAGTCGAGGCACACCTCAACGAAGTCGTTGGCCGAGGTGTCTATATCGTTGGTATGCATCTGGCGGCGGTCATTCTGCGTAGCCTTGTCGCCCTCGAAGAAGTTGCGCCACTGATAATCACGCTTGGTATTCGTAGCAGGGTCGTACTCCTCGATCGCATTACACAGAACATTGAACTCCATACGGTCGTCAGCAACGATCTCAAGCCCCTTGAAGCGAATCCACTCCGTATCGGTGTGGTGTCCCGTCTCCTGCGGACGAACATACGGATAGTTCTCCGCAGCGGCCGTCGTCGTGTAGAGTCCGGGCAGCGTACCGTTATTGCGGTCCCAGTAGTTCTCCTCGGGGCCGCGGCCGTAGTAGCTGAAGCTCTCCATCGCGCGCGGCAGGCGGAAACGCATGCCCAGACGCGGCAGTTCGGGCAGGTTCTCGCCCTTGCCGCCCGTATAGCTGCTGCGTACGTTGACGAAGCCTGCGGCATTGACCGTATATGTCACCTTGAGCGATGCATCATAGGGCAACGCATATACAACATCTATCACGGCTGCGCCGTTCTCTCCCGTCGACACCTCAGCCTCGGCCTTGAACTCCGTGCCGGCCAGACGCCACTCGACACAGCGCTTGTCCTCGCCGTTGCCGAAGTCGTTATCCGTCGGTGCTCGCCAGAAGTTGGGACGCAGGCCGAAACCGTCGCTCAACAATTCGCGGCCGCCATATTTATAAGAGGTAACATAACCCTTCGTGCGGTCGAAGACGAAGCTGACCTTGCCGCCAGAGACGGTGATAGCATCATCGGTATTTGTCACCGTCAACGCCTTGCTCATGGTCCAAGCGTATGGAAGGCGCTTTGCACGCTGCAGCTCGAACGATTCGTGCGCTATGACGAAGTCGGCCGGGATGAGACGCTCCTCGGCCACAGTCACGGCCTCCAGACGCAGCGTATAGGTCTGGTCGGGGCGCATCTTGCCCATGGCGGGGACGGGCAGCGCGGCGCGCGACTGCGGTGCGGCATTTACCGTAAGGTAGCCGCTCTTGACCTCACGCCCGTCAGCCAGATAGGCGTAGCGTATGCGGTAGTTGCTCAAATCCTTGAAATAGAATCGGTTCTCGACCTCATATCCGCCGTCGGTATGGTGGAATGCGATGTCGCTGTATGCATACTTTACCTCGGCCATCGCCGGATGCGGACGCCGGTCCGGCCCGATGATACCGTTGCAGAGGAAGTTGGCGTCACTCGGAGTCTTCTCGCCGTAGTCGCCGCCGTAGGCCCAATATTTCACGCCGTTCTCGTCCATCTCGGCAAAGCCCTGATCGATCCAGTCCCAGATGAAGGCACCCTGAAGATTCGGGTACTTGTATATGGCCTGCCACTGCAGCCACAGACCTCCGGTCGAGTTACCCATGGCGTGCGCATACTCCGAGGGGACGATCGGGCGGTCCGAACCGTTGCGGCCTACGCTCTCAAACCAGCTTGCACCCGGATATTGGGGTACGTACATGTCGCTGTTCCACTCCCATTGCGCGCGCTCGTAGCATATCGGGCGGTTCATACGTCCCGCGCCGTGCTCCTTGGCCGCAATCAGGTCATAGCCCAGATAGAAGTTGTATCCGTTTCCGGCCTCGTTACCCAGCGACCATATAGCCACGCACGGGTAGTTCTTCAACTGCTCGTACATGTTGTTTATACGGTCAAGGTGGGGAGCGCGCCACGCGGGGTTATTACCCAGCGTACCGCCCTTATCGAGACTGTATCCCATACCGTGAGACTCGATATTGGCCTCGCAGTAGACATATATTCCGACCTCGTCGCACAGCTCGTAGAAGCGGCGCGGCTGGGGATAGTGGCTCGTACGCACGGCGTTGATGTTGTTCTGGCGCATGATCTCCAGATCGTGGCGCAGATCCTCCTCCGAGACGTAGTGACCCGTATATTCGTTATGTTCGTGCACGTTCACGCCCTTGAACTTGACGGGCTCGCCGTTCACCAGAAGCACCGTATAGTTGCGGCCGCGGGCATCCTTCTCCTCTATCGGCACGATCTCGAAGCGGCGGAAACCGACATTGAACGGCACATACTCCTTCGCCGCGCCGCTGCCTATGCTCATCATCAGACGGTAGAGGTTGGGCTCCTCGGCCGACCACTTCTCCACATCGGCAATCTCTCCCGTAAAGAGCACCTCGTCGCCGCCCTGAGCCTCCTTGCTTCCCGACAGCACCGTCTTGCCTGCGGCATCGACCAGCTTGTACGCAACCTCGCACGCCCCGCTGCCCGTGGTCATAACCTTGAGCGAGAAGAGTCCGTCGGTATATGTATCGTCGAGCGTCGAGACAACGTCGAAGTCGCGGATCGAGGTCCGAGCCTGAGCGCTCAGATAGACGTCGCGCTCGATACCGCTGATGCGCCAGAAATCCTGACACTCGAGATACGAACCCGTACTCCAGCGGTAGATCTTCAGCACGAGCGTATTCTCGCCATCCTTCAGATAGTCGTTAAGGCGGAACTGCGCCACGTCCTTCGAATCCTCGCTGTAACCCACCTCGCGGCCGTTCACATATACATACACGCCAGACTTGGCACCCGCGATGTTGAGGAAGATATCCTTGTCGGCCCACGCCCCGTCCACGGTGAACGTACGGCGGTAGACCCCGACGGGGGTAGCCTCCGGCAGCTGCGGCGGCTGCGGGTTCACGGGGCTGAACTCGTATGGGTGGTTCACGTAGATGGCCGTACCGTAACCCTGAAGCTCCCAGTTGCCCGGAACCTTGATATCGTTCCACGACGAATCGTCCGTGGCGGGATCCGTCACCGACGCCGGCACATCCTTGTATGAGTCGTAATAGAGGAATTTCCAGTTGCCGTTGAGAAGCTGGTAGTTCTCCGACGACGAGAAGTCGCGCGTCAGTGCCTTCTCCTCGCTCGTGTAGGTGACGAATTCGGTGCGGGGAGCCTCGCGGTTCACCTCCACCGTCGACACATCCTGCCAATAGGGGGTCTGGCAGAGACCTGCGGCCGAGAATCCGAGCATCACGACCGACATAAGGGGTCTTTTCATAGGTGTAGTATAGGTTTTCAAATTAAGTTGTCCGCTCCGGCAAGGTGCCCGGACCCGCGCCCCGCACCTTGCCGCACATGCAACAGATACAAATATAATAACATATCGGGTGATTTGCAACTCTTCGCGCCCGACAGCTACCGACGGTCCGTCGCAAAGAGCAGCATCAGCGCCGGTATGCCAGAGGCCGAATAGCTGTCAACGGTCTGCCCGCGCTCTACTCTGCGCGCATACTCCCCGCCGCAGATGTCGCGTGCAGAGTCACGGTTGGCCCACCCCGCGGATATGTTATGCCGCAGGAAAGGAAGGTACTGCCGCTGCCCGCAGTCGTAGACCAGCATGGCCATATATTGTGCATAGATGGCCGTATAGATACCCTGCTCGATGCCGCTCTCGAATGGAAGGATCCCATCCTTCGACATATCGCGCATCACGTAGTCGGCCGCCAGAAGCGCATTCGTCAGATAACGCCCCTCGCCCGTAGCGCGGTACAACAGCACCGAGGCCCCGATAAAGGTGCCCTGATTGTAGACATGGCTCTTCCAGTCGGGCTCGTCCTCGCCGTGGCGGCTGTCGGCAACACGCCCCGTCGCCGCATCGAATAGATTCTCGACTCCCCACTCGTATATCTCGCGCCCCATCTCGAAGTAACGCTCGCGCGTATGCGTCACGGGCCGCTCCCCCGTCGGCTCCGTACGCCCCTCGGGGACACACCCCGCCAGCGTCAGCGCCGCCACCGCCGCAGGGAAGTTGATACATGCCATCTTGCCGTCGCCCGGGCGGTTGGGCTCGGGATTGGATATGGGGTACCACCGCCAGAACATGCCTCCGCCAGTCTCGTCATAAGAGCCCGTATCGCCCACACGCTCCGACCCGTACCATACGCGCGAGAAACTCTGCTCCGAAAGGCGCAGATACTCCTCATCGCCGAAGGCCGCATAGGCACGCGCCAGCGATATCGTCCACCACATGATGTCGTCATAGATGAACCACCCCGTATTCTCGTTGTTGTCCTCGAAGTCGAATCCCGCATAGTGCGCCCGCTCGCCCTCGAATATGCGGCGGCAGAGCTCTCGATACTCCCGTGCGCGGCGCCGCTCCCCGCACCGCCCGGCCAGCGCCGCGGCGTTCATCGCCATGTCCCAATATATCGGCTGGCACCATATAGCCGCCGCCCCGTTGAAGCGGTCGACCGCCGCCGGAACCGCCGAGTCACTCTTGTAGATATATTTCGCACGGTCGAGATATACCTCATTAAAGGCGTCGTAGGCACGCCACACGTCACGTATGCCGATACGGGCATCCTCCCCGCCACCGACACCGCTCCATCCCGACACGGGCCAAGCGACCGTCAACAGCAGCACAAACAAGATTCGTACGTTCATATTCGTATATTTTCAGATATTTTTCAGGTTTCCCTTATGACCCATGCTTCATGATACGGCTTTCCGACAATTCGCGCCCCGGCCCTCACTTAACAGACTCCGAAGCAATGCCGCCGCGCCTGAAACACACGAATGACAAATGTACGAAATAAAGTCCGAGATCATGTCACAAATCGGTCACACCGGCACCTGACTCTATAATTATACCGCAAAATTGTTCGTTCCGATGAATAAAAAGTAATATTAGCCAACAAAAATGTTCTATTTGCCACATAATATTTTTTCTTCCGAAAATAATTTCCATCTTTGACCCATCGGAATCGGCACGCACGGCAAATGGCCGACTCCGGCATGAAGAATGGCAACAACCCTATTTTCCAATCTATTCCCTCTATAATTAGGGCCGTGCACATCTTTAGCGGCCCGTTTCTTTTGTCTGCCGTAAGGTCGGAAATCCATCTTACGGCTTCTTTTTTACCCCTGCCCTCCCGCCCCGCCGAGTCACGACACACCCCGCATACACGCACGCAGGCCCCGCCGCGAAAAGTCCCGACGGCAGTATGACAATCGCAACGGCGGCAACGGCCCGAAACGGTCTTTTTTTCCTCGCCGCAAAGTTGGATTTATCGCCAAAAATTCATATTTTCGCACGGGAATTAGACATTAAACCACGCCGCCGCAAAACCTCGACGAATCGTGTGCGATATATGCCGCAACGGCTCCGTCGGGCGCAGCGGCCCAACCCGAACCAACAATGAAACGACACATCATAACATTCGCTATCATGGCGTTGACCGCAACGATACCGGCCGCAGCTCAGCAGCCCCAAGGCAAACTCCTCACCATGGAGGAGACCATTCTCAGCCGCGCCCTCTCACCCGCATCATACCCCGTACGGTGGGTCGGACAGAGCGACAGCTACTCGGTGGTCGAGGGTTTCGACATGATCGCCGTCAATGCCCGCACCGGCAAACGCACGACCCTCATCACGCTCGACGAACTGAACCGTCTGCTCTCGGCCGACTTCAAGAGTTTCCCGCCCTACGCCTTCGAGGACGAGAATACGCTCGCGGTAACGGCCAACGGCGTGCGCAGCAGCATCGACCTTCGCCGCCGCAGCATCATCGCCTCGAACCGCGTACCCACGGGGGCCAACCTCACGCGCCAGCCCGGCAAGGGCGGCCGCTACGCATACACGCGTGACAACAACCTCTACTACTTCGACGGCACGGCCGAACACCCCATAACCTCGTACGAGGACCGCAACATAGTCTGCGGACAGAGCGTCAGCCGCAACGAGTTCGGCATCACGGGCGGCATATTCTTCGCCCCCGACGCCTCGAAGATAGCCTTCTACCGCAAGGACGAATCGCGCGTTACGGACTTCCCGCTCGTGGACATAACCACCCGCACCGGCACGCTGCGCAACATCAAGTACCCGATGAACGGCATGGCTTCGGAGCATGTCGACCTCGGCATCTACGACATCGCCACCGGCCGCACCGTATATCTCACCGTCACGGATTTCGACGAGGAGCGATACCTTACAAACATCACGTGGTCGCCCGACGCCAAACACATATTCGTGCAGGTGCTCGACCGCCGGCAGAAGAACATGCACCTCAACATGTACGACGTCGAGACGGGACGTCTGGTAAAGCAGCTGCTCACGGAGCATAACGACCGCTTCGTCGAACCGCAGTACCCGCTCGTATTCCTGCGCAACGACCCCACGCGCTTCATCTACACCACCGACAACCGCGACGGATACTACAATCTCTACCTCTGCGACCTCGACGGCGGCATCAAACGCCTCACCGCCACCGATGCCGACGTGAAGTACGTCGCGCAGAATGACCGTTACGTATTCTACACCTCGGCCGAGGTCTCGCCCGTGGACAACCACCTCTTCAAGGTCGACATAGCCACCGGCCGTGCAACACGCCTTACTCCCGCCGAAGGGTGGCACAACGTCTCGGTGAGCCACAGCGGACGATACTTCCTCGATGACTACTCGTCGCTCAAGGTGCCCCGGGTCGTGGAGCTGCGCTCGACCGACAACCGCATCAAGCGCGAGCTCTTCCGCGCACCCGACCCCACCGAGGGTTACGCATACGCAGACATCGAGCTGGGCACGGTGAAGAGCGCCGACGGCAAATACGACAACTACTACCGCCTGATCAAGCCCCTCGGCTTCGACCCCGCAAAAAAATACCCCGTCATACTCTATGTATACGGCGGCCCCCACTCGCAGATGGTGCGCAACAGCTATCAGGCACAGCTGCGCCGCTGGGAGATGTACATGGCACAGCGCGGATACGTAGTCTTCGTCATGGACAACCGCGGCACATCGAACCGCGGCGCCGAGTACGAGAAGGCCATACACAAACAGTGCGGGCAGTGCGAAATGCAGGACCAGATGGCCGGCATGCGCTGGCTCATGTCGCACCCGTGGGTCGACAGCAACCGCATCGGCGTCCACGGCTGGAGCTACGGCGGATACATGACCATATCGCTCATGACAAACTACCCCGACGTCTTCAAGGTAGGCGTTGCGGGCGGTCCGGTGATCGACTGGCAGTGGTATGAGGTGATGTACGGCGAACGGTACATGGAGACGCAGCAGACCAACGCCGACGGATTCGAGAAGGTGAGCCTGCTCAACCGCGCCGCCGACCTTAAGGGCAAGCTGCTAATATGTCAGGGCGCGATGGACGCGACGGTGGTATGGCAGCACTCGCTGAACTTCGTGCGCAAGTGCATCGAGAACAACGTTCAGGTCGACTACTTCCCCTATCCGCTCGCCGAGCACAACGTCTTCGGCAAGGATGCCGTGCACCTGCACAACAAGATTACCGACTATTTCGAACTGCACCTTAAGCCTATCAAAAGCGACGACGCACAGGCGCAATAAACCGACGCGGGCTTACGTTTTATAACGACGCTGTCCATAGATCGCCGCGGCGACATGCGGCAGCGGCAGCAAGGGAATAATAACACTGATTTACAACAATATGTGCCGAGTGCAGCCACGCGCCACGGCATGGCGGCCGCTCGGCACGGCAAAATAAAAAAGACAGCAAAGTTGTACGGATGAAATATTATTCGTAACTTTGGAATGAAAAACGGAGTACGTTTATTTTACTCCATATTTACTCATAACACTAAAAAAGTACCGTTATGGAACAACTTTTCATCGGAGGACTGGGCACGAGCGAAATTCTGCTTATCGTCGTGGTTCTGCTGCTGCTTTTCGGAGGCAAGAAACTCCCCGAACTGATGCGTGGCGCCGGCCGCGGCATCAAGGAGTTCAAGGATGCCGTCAACAAGCCTATCGAGGAGGATGACGACAAGCCCGAAGCCAAGAAAACTACAACTACTACCAACACCAAAGAGTAATTTCGGATCGGAATATATATGAGCACTCAAACTGCCAACGACAGCGCGGAGATGACATTCGGGGAACACCTCGATGAACTCCGGAAGATACTTATCCGCGTAGCTTTGGTCTTTGCCCTGCTCTTCATCGTTCTGTTTACAATGAAGGGAGTGGTGCTGAAGGTGGTATTCGCTCCCATAACGCCGGAATTCCCGACGAACAGGCTCTTTACATGGTTGGCCACGGCCATGGGCTCTGACGCCCTGAACATACACCCCGAAAACGTGCAGCTGTTCAACAACAAGATGGCCGGACAGTTCATGCTCCACATCAAGAGCTCCGTCGTCGGAGCTCTCGTTGTGGCGTTCCCATTCCTGATATGGCAGTTGTGGCTCTTCGTCAAACCAGCCCTGCCGCCCCATCAGCGCAAGCAGAGCATACGTTATGTCCTCGAAACGCCAATATGGTTCATTCTCGGACTGCTGTTCGGTTACTACGTCATAGCGCCGCTGGCCATTAACTTCCTCGGAAACTACTCCGTAAGCGAAGAGATAAGCAACATCATCGACGTAGGATCGTACATGAGTACCGTCCTCGGCGTAACCTTTGCCGCAGCCCTCGCATTCCAGCTGCCGCTGCTCATACGTCTGCTCGCGACAATAGGCCTGATCACCTCCGAGTCGATGCGTCAGTACCGCAAGGTTGCCGTCGTGGCGCTGCTCGTATTCGCTGCCATAATAACACCGCCCGACGTGGTGAGTCAGATACTCATATTCGTACCCTGCTACGCCCTCTACGAGTACGGCATAACGATAGCCAAGCACATAGAGGCCCGCAAGGAGAAGGAGGAGGCCGAATATCTCGCCATGCAGGCAGCCGAAGCTGAGGCCAAGGCTAAAGCCGAGGCCGAACAACAGGCCGAAGCCGACACGGAAGTCGAGACCGACGCAGATAATACAGCCGAAGCCGACACGGACAAGGCCGACAAGAACTGAGAAAGTCGTCCCCAACGATAAATCGGAGGCAACAGATACACCCAAGCAGACGCCCCGCATTGGAGCGTCTGCTCTCCCCCAAGGGGCCAATCTCAATCTATTGAGAGGAAGCAATGATGGGGGGGGGCAAGGTGAGGCAAGGTGAGACGAGGCAAGACAAGGTGAAGTGAAGCGAGGCAAGGTGATAATGCGAAGGGAGGAAGATACAGAGAGAGTATGCGAGAGATATAGAGAGGAGAGAGCGCATAGGCCGTATGCTATAAATCCGGACGAGAGTCTGGTGAGGTGAACGGAAGAAGAGAGTGTACGTGAGGGAGAGCGTGAGTTGAGACGGGAGAAAAGACAATATATGCGTGTGGCACGGCCGTGCGCACATGGAGGGAAAGCACATGGACAGGCTTACATTTTTCAAACAGGGGTTATCCTCGGCAATGGATGCCGTCAGTGCGGTCGTCGGACTCAAGAAAGCCGTGAACACATTCACGGAAGCTGTCGACGAAGCTCTCGGTGACATCAAGAGCGACATGGGCCTCTATCTGAAATCCGTCGAGTCCGACATGTACGAAGGTGTCGGCAGCACCCTCAAGGAGATGGCCCGCATGGGCTACACCACCATAGAGACCGACTCCTACTTTGGAGGCAGGATATACGATCTCAAACCTGACGACTTCCGACGCGCCGCCGATGAGGCGGGATTGAAGATCACATCGGCGCACCTGCGCAAGTATTACGCCGACGACATGCCCGAGGGGCCCGAGAAAGAGGGGCCCGAGAAAGAGGGGCCCGAGAAAGAGGGGGTCGAGAAAGAGGGGGTCGAAAAAGAAGGTGGCGAGAAAGAGGGGACCGAGACAAAGGAAAACAAGACAGACGGGGCTGAGACAAAGGGGAAGACAAAAGATATAAAGGCCGAGAGGCCAGAGGATAAAGAGACTGAGGCCGAAGAGACTGTGGAAGTCGAAGCAAAAGGAGCCGAGGAAGCTGAGGCAAAATCAGCGGATGCGGCCAAGGCTGAAGACCCTGTAATGAAGTGGTGGGACGAAGCGCTCGACGTCCAGAAGGCGATGGGATGTCGCTACATAGTCATCTCACGTCTGCCCGATGCACTCACGCCGCTCACGGCCGCCCGTTACGCCGACTACTACACCCGCATAGGCGACAAGGCGTTGCAGCGCGGGATGAAGTTATGCATACACCCCGAGCGCCGTGTGCTCACGGCTACGGACGGGGCTTCGATCTTCGATATAATGGCTCTGCACATGCCGCAGGAAAAGGTATGGTTCGAGATCGACACACGCGAGGCACACGAAGCCGGTGTCGATATCGTATCGATGCTCAAGCGCTACAAGGGACGTGTCATGCTGCTACACCTGCAGGACTACGGCATCGTTACCGAAAGTGGTCTTATCGACTTCGACAAGATCATCAACACGGCCATAGCCTCGGGTGTGAAAGATATATTTGTCGAAGTGCGCAGCTACACGCTGCCGCCGCGGAACTGTGTCGAGCGCAGCATGTACAATCTCGAATCGCTGCCGAGCCTGAGATACTGACTCTGACGTCTGCAAGGCTCCGACAATGCTGACGCCCGTATAAGCGGGGGAAGAAATGAAAGGTGAACCGCAACGGGACGCCACAAAAAAACGAAGACCGAAAAAGATACAGAACTGACTATATTGAGACTGAGTATATTGAGAAAGGGATAGACGTAGTAAAGAATCAGGAAACTATATAGACAGAAGTAACCGTATACAAAAAGATGACGCTACGGACAACCCGTATAATTAAAATAACTCTTTATTAACCTTAAACACCAACAACAATGTCAAAGAAAATCTCAAGAGCTGACTTTCTGAAGACCTCTGCAGCTGGTCTGGCAGCTATGACTGTTGTTCCCGGCAACGTAATGGGTTCAGCCTTCGGACACAAGGCCCCCTCGGACAAACTTAACATCGCAGGTGTAGGTATCGGCGGACGTGGATCGGCCGTACTGGACGACCTCAAGGAGGAGAATATCGTAGCCCTCTGCGACACGGACTGGAACTATGCCAAGGGCACGTTCGACCGTTTCTCGAAGGCACAGCGCTTCTGGGACTGGCGCGAGATGTACGACAAGGTCGCAAACCAGATCGATGCCGTAATGTGCGCTACGCCTGACCACACGCACGCACTTGTTGCTGCCAACGCCATGGAGCTCGGCAAGCACGTATATTGCGAGAAGCCTCTGACCCACTCGGTATACGAGTCGCGTCTGCTCACCAAGCTCGCTGCCAAGAACGGCGTGGCTACCCAAATGGGTAACCAAGGATCGTCGGGCGAAGGCGTACAGAAGGTGTGCGACTGGATCTGGAACGGCGAGATCGGCGAGGTTACCCGTGTGGATGCCTTCACCGACCGTCCCATCTGGCCGCAGGGTCTGATGCGTCCTACGCAGGTTGACCCCATACCCGAGACCCTGAACTGGGATCTCTTCCTCGGATCGGCCCCCTATCGTCCCTACAACAAGATCTACCAGCCGTGGAACTGGCGTGGATGGTGGGACTTCGGTACCGGTGCTCTGGGCGATATGGCCTGCCATATCCTCCACCCCGTATTCAAGGCTCTGCAGCTGGGCTACCCCACCAAGGTACAGGGCTCGTCGACGGCACTGCTCACCGACTGCGCTCCGCAGGCTCAGATGGTAACATACGTATTCCCCGAGCGCGGCAAGAAGGACAAGGTCAAGCTGCCCGAGGTTACCGTTACGTGGTATGACGGAGGTCTGACGCCCCCGCGTCCCGAAGGACTCGAGCCCGGCAAGAACCTCAACGACGGTGGTGGCGGATGTATCTTCTACGGCACCAAGGATGTCCTCATCTGCGGATGCTACGGTGTCAACCCCTATCTGCTGTCTGGCCGTGTGCCCAACGCTCCCGCCCGTGCCCGCAAGGTCGAGCTCTCGCACGGAAAGGACTGGGTTCGCGCCTGCAAGGAGGACAAGGCTACCCGCGTGAAGTCGAATTCGGACTTCTCGGAGGCTGGTCCCTTCAACGAGATGGTCGTAATGGGCGTTCTGGGCGTACGTCTGCAGAGCCTCAACAAGACCCTCGAGTGGGACGGCGCAAACATGCGCTTCACCAATATCGGCGACGACGAGACGCTGCGCATCATGATCGAGGACGGATTCTCGGTTCACGACGGTCACCCGACTTTCAACAAGACCTACACCGACCCCATCAACGCAAAGCAGTTCGCCGAGGAGATGATCAAGCACAACTATCGCAAGGGTTGGGACACTTTGCTCCCCGCCATGCCCAAATAATCTAACATCACTTTTATCTAAACCGATAAGGAAATGAAAAAGGTATTATTCATGGCTGCTTTGGCATCGGCTGCGATGCTTGCAAGCTGCGGCGGCAACGCCACCAAGAAGACTGCCGAGAAAGAGGCCGAGGACGACGCCAATACCGTTGTTCTGTTCGACGGCACCAGCCTCAAGGGTTGGAGAGGATACAACAAGACCGAGGTGCCCTCACGTTGGGTCATCGAGGACGGATGCCTGAAGTTCAACGGCTCGGGCGGCGGTGAGGCTCAGGCCGGTGACGGCGGAGACATCATCTTCGACCAGAAGTTCAAGAACTTCGAGCTGGAGCTCGAGTACAAGGTTGCCAAAGGCTCTAACTCAGGTATATTCTATCTGGCACAGGAGGTTCCCAATCAGCCTATCTACATCTCGGCTCCCGAGTATCAGGTTCTCGACAACGAGAATCACCCCGACGCCAAGTTGGGCGTAGACGGCAACCGCATGTCGGCATCGCTCTACGACATGATCCCCGCAAAGCCGCAGAACGCAAAGCCTTACGGCGAGTGGAACAAGGTCAAGATCCTCTGCTACAAGGGTACGGTTGTTCACTACCAGAACGACGTAGCTGTTGTGGAGTATCACTTGTGGACTCCCCAGTGGAAGGAGCTGCTCGACAAGTCGAAGTTCAGCAAGGACAAGTGGCCCGAGGCATACGATCTGCTGCTCAACTGCGGCGGTGAGAACCACGAGGGTTACATCGGCCTGCAGGATCACGGCGACGATGTTTGGTTCCGCAACATCAAGGTCAAGATCCTCGAGTAAAAGTTCTATTCGTACAACGAACGGGATTGCCCATACGGGCAGTCCCGTTTTTTTGTCCTCCCGTGCTATTCGGATACAAGATTATACGGGACATACACTCCAGAACACATACTCCGCCACGCGGCGTCAACAGATTCCCAGCCATACGGCCACTCGCGTATAAGACAACACGGATCCAACACCCTCCTCTTCGACCTGCAAACAGGGCCACAGCGGGGCATCCATAACAGAATGTAAAATGCAGAATACGGAATGCAAGATTACTGCATGCAGAATTGCGGCAATGCACAAAAGAAAGGCGGATCACACAAAGTGACCCGCCGCCGATATAATTCGAATAAAAAGGGAGTCGACTACATGGCGTAGCTGAGCGTAATGCCCAGACGGCGCGGCTTGCCGTGGCTGAAGAAGCTGTTGCCTACGGACTTGAAGTAGAAGGTGTAGAAATCGGTACCAGTGAGGTTGCGGCCCCACAGCGAGAGCGTAAAGTCGCCCTTGCGCAGGTCAACCGAAGCTCCAAGCTGTGAATAGAAGTTCTGGCTCAGAGTGTTGCTCTCGTTCCAATAAATCTTGCCCGCGCCCTGCCATGAGCAGTTCACAACCACATCGTCGAGCATACGGGCCCCGACATGCAGGCGGTAGGTCGCACCCAGAGAGACGGTATTGCGCGGAGCGTAAGGCAGTACGTTGCCAGCATAGTCGGCCTCGCCGTCGTCAAACTTCACGAAACGGGCATCCGTAAATCCGTAGCTGCCCCATACGCCCAGACGTGTCGTCGGGTTCCACGAGAGCGATACCTCGACGCCGCGGCTGCGTGAGCGTCCTGCGTTCGACATCATGCGTCCCGTAGTGGTACCCTCGGGAAAGACCGTGAGCTGCTGGTCGCGGCACTCGATCCAGAAGAGCGAGAAATCCGTGCGCACGCGCCCCTCGGCAAAGGCAAGGTGTCCGCCCGCCTCGTAATTCCAGCTGTATTCGGGCTTGTATGTGGTAGCCGAAGCCTCGTTGTATGGCGACGGCTGCGCAGGCATACCCATATCCTCCATCATGGCCGCCATCAGGCGGTTCTGAAGTATGTCCGAGAAGATCTGAGTATTGAATCCGCCCGCCTTGTATCCACGCGAGGCCGCAACATAAAGCTCACCAGCGCCCGTCGAGAAGTTGACGGCAAACTTCGGCAGCAGCTCCAGAAAATCCATACGCTCGCGTCCCGCAAAGGGCATCGATAACTCCTTGAACTGCGGCATCATGGGGCTCAGACGATAATGTATCGAGGTGTAGTTGTCGTAATCCATACGCGAAGCCTCATAGTCCAGACGCAGACCAGCCGTAAAGCGCCAACGACCCGCACGCAGCGACGACTCGTGATAGAGGGCCAGACCGTAGGTCGGGATCTTGAAGTTGCTCGCTATGTCGAACGCGCTCTCCTCGATCATAAGCTTGGCCCACGGCATTACGCTCTGTATGCCGGCATTTGCCGCCCCGAGAATCAAATCGCCGATACCGTCCTCGAGGAAGGTTACGGGAGCCTCCATACGCAGACGCTTGTAGAAACCGTAGGCACCAGTGATCCACTGCCAGCGGCGGCTGTCGTCATTGCTGCGCAGCACGATATCCTCCGTCAGGGCGTGCTCGCGCTGCTGCTGCACCAGCGTAAATAGCGACCGCGGCGTGAAGTCGTTGTCGATAAGCATACGGTCATAAAGATATTGGTATCCCGTCGCCGAGGTGAAGAGCATCTTCTCGCCCGCGTGCTTGACAACGAAGCCGTCCGTGACATTCACACGCTCGTAGCTGTTGGGGCCGTTGTAGTTTACGGGCGAGACCGTACCGCTCGCCTCGTCATAGAGACAATAGGCATATCCGCCCTCGAGACTCGATCCGACAGAGGCGACGTTGTCTATCGACCAGCCGTCAGCCCCCTGCCATACCATACGCACACGTCCGCCAGCGCTGTGTCCGCGGTCGCAGTCGCTGCCGTCGTATGCGTTGTCGAAGAAGCCGTCGGTGCGGGTATAGAATCCTCCGACCGAGATGCCGAAATTATCCGACACGCGCCCGTAATACGAAGCCTTGGCCCGAACCGTATTACCCGTGCCGTACTCGGCCGAGGCACGCACGCCGCTGTACCCCAACGGCGAGAGAGTGTAGATGTTCAGTTGGCCCCCGATGGTATTGCGGCCGTAGAGCGTACCCTGAGGGCCGCGCAGAACCTCGATGCGAGCGATATCGAAGAGATCGAAATCGTAGCTGTTCTTATTGAGGTAAGGTATCTCGTCGACATTGACCCCCACGACCGGCTGGTCGATGCGGGCACCGAAGCCGCGCACATATATCGACGAGGTCATACGCGAACCGTAGTCGGGCTGGTAGAAGTTCGGGACCACGGCCGAGAGATCCTTCACCGAGAGCACCCGCTCGCGCTCGATGGCCGCAGGACTCAGTACCGTTGAAGAGATCGGCTGCCGCCGAAGTGAAAAGGTCTGTTTGGCGGCCGGCGCCACCACCGTCACCTGCTCAATGCTCTGGAGCGTATCGACGGGTTCGGGCGCAAGGTCATCGGGACCGCCGCCCGCAAGGGTCAGTAGTGCTAAAAGTAATTTCATACGGCAAAGGTAGTCACACGACCCATGCGGCGCAACTATAACATTTTATAGTTTTGGCATAACGGCGGAATCACTATCTTTGCATTATGGAAACGAAGCCCAAAATAGTGGTCATACACCCCAATTCGCTGTGCTGCATGGCCATGCGCACCATTATCACCGACATCGCCCCCTTCATCGGGGCCTTCCGCTCGGTCGAGACGGCCACGTACAACTCCATGGAGGAGTTCCGCGCCGACAATCAGTGCCATGCCATACACTATTTTGTCGCGGCCGAGGTTCTGGTCGAAAACCTGCCATTCTTCGCCCCGCAATACCGCCGCTGCATCGTCCTCACCGAGGGCGGTACTCCGGCCGATGTCCCGTCAGAGTTCCGTACGGTGGATATCACACGCCCCGAGCGCGAACTGCTCAAGGCGTTCCTCTCGTTGCAGGGCACCGCACACGCCGCACACGGCATAATGCCCCACCCCGCCCCAGACTATGCCGAGCTGCTCTCGCAACGCGAAAAGGATGTGCTGGCCCTCACCGTAAAGGGATATATAAACAAGGAGATAGCCGACACACTCAACATATCCACCGCAACCGTCATATTCCACCGCCGCAACATAGCCGAGAAACTCGGCACACGCTCCATCGGCCGCATGACCATATATGCCGTCATGAACGGTATTGTCGACATGCACGAACTTTGATATACGGGTGCCATTAATCCACTAATGATATATTACGGCGAAGGCATCCTGCCGAGCCAAATCCTAAAAAACCGCGTTTTTCCATTTGTCTCTGCGCCCGGCTTTTTGTATCTTTGACTTTGTCTTAGATAGGAGGCGCCTCGGCACAGTCAAATCCTGAAAAATTGCGTTTTTCGATTTGCCTCTGCTCTCGGCTTTCACTATCTTTGTGAATGTCGATACGGCAGATGTATCGACAACGTCAACAAATACCCTACAACTATGAAAAGACTATTGATGATTACGGCATTCACGGCCCTCGCCGCCGCAGGATGCGACGCCCAGCAGACCCCGTCGGACGACGCCGCAGCTCCGCAGAAGAATCAGGTCATAGAGACCATCATGGCACGCCGCAGCATCCGTGCCTACAAGCCCGAACCCGTCCCGCACGATATACTCGACCAGATACTCGAGTGCGGCATCAACGCCCCCAACGGCATGAACGCCCAGCAATGGGAGGTGCGCGTGGTAGACTCGAAAGAGTGGCTAGACAATGCCACAGCCGCATACAAGAAGACCGTCGCCGGAACTCCGGCCGAGAAGTCGGTAGCCGACCCCTCGTTCGTAAACATGTTCCGCAACGCCCCCACCGTCATCTTCATCGCCCACAAGCCCGGAGGCTGCACACAGGTCGACTGCGGACTTATGGCCGGCAACATGGTCACGGCGGCACAATCGCTCGGCATAGGCTCGGTCTGCATGATGGGCCCGCTCGGATTCTTCTCCACGCCCGAAGGCAAGCCGTTCCTCGAATCGCTGCAACTGAGTGAGGGATACGAACTTCTACTCTGTATAGGCATGGGATATGCCAACGAACAGCCTGCCGCAAAGCCCCGGAACCGCGACGTTATTAAATATATTAAGTAAATACCCGCATATTTATGCGCCCGAAATTTTGAATTCTCCGCAAATAGCGATATATTTGTCGTCGAATAAAAGGTTCCACAAATTACGAGCGAAAACGGATATGAATTCTTTCTTTTATAAGCGATTTTATCACTACCGTGTGAACGGTCAGGACGTCGCGTGCTAAAATGAAAGAGTTTATAAACGATGATATTGATCCTGACCTGTGCGAACAAGGTCAGGATTTTTTTTAACGCAATTTTTTATGCTGAAAGTAGCCATACAGGGATACGAGGGTTGTTTCCACCAGATCGCGGCCAACAAATATTTCGGCCGCCAGATAGAGATCCTGCCGAACGACACCTTCCGAGGCGTGGCCGCCGCCGTCAAGAACGGTACGGCCGATATGGGTGTCATGGCCATCGAGAACTCTATCGCCGGATCGATCATCGCAAACTACAGCATCCTGCAAGATGCGAACCTGCAGGTTGCGGGCGAGGTCTACCTGCCCGTAATGCAGAACCTCATGGCCCTGCCCGGAGTATCGATAGAGGATATCCGCGAGGTGGAATCACATCCCATGGCCCTGTTGCAGTGTGTCGATTTCCTCGACCGCCATCCGTGGAAGCTCATCGAGAGCGAGGACACGGCTCTCAGCGCCCGACACATCGCCGAGAAGGGTCTGCGTCACACCGCCGCCATAGCCAGCGAGTTGGCCGCCGAGATGTTCGGGCTGCAGATCATCGCCCCCGAGATAAATACAATAAAGAGCAACTATACGCGTTTTATGATCCTCAAGCGGCACGACCACAACATCGACCCCCATGCCAACAAGGCGTCGCTCTACTTCAAGACCGACCACCGCGAAGGGTCGCTGCTGCGGGCGCTGAGCCAGCTCAACGGCATAAACCTCTCGAAGCTGCAGTCGTACCCCATACCGAGCGAACCGTGGCACTACCTCTTCCACATAGACCTCGAGTTCCGCTGTCTGGACGACTACATCTCGAATCTCGACCGCCTGCAGCAGGCAACCGAAGAGGTACACGTATACGGAGTCTACCACAGCGGCAAATAGCCCCGTCGGCTGACTTTATAAATACAGGAACGGCGCATGGCCACCGCTGCAAACATATAATGGACAAGACCGGAAAGAAGATATGCGAATGGCCGCAGCGCCGATGGAATGATAAGGAAAAACAACAAAAAGCTTAAACGAAATATTAACTCTAAAAACTGAAGATTATGGCAAAGGTTGAAATTGCTCCCTCGCACAGAATGGACTGCATCAAGGAGTATTACTTCTCAAAGAAGAACCGCGAAATCGCCGAGCTGCGCAAGGCCGGCCGCGACATCATAAGCCTCGGCATCGGCAGCCCCGACATGCCGCCCCACAAGAGCGTCATAGACCGTCTGGGCAAGGAGGCGCAGCGTCCCGACGTACACGCATACCAGCCATACAACGGCAGCGACCTGCTGCGTCAGGCATACGCCGACTGGTATGAGAAGTGGTACGGCGTAACGCTCAACCCCAAGAACGAGGTTCTGCCCCTGCTGGGATCGAAGGAGGGTATCATGCACATCTGCATGGCATTCCTCAACGCCGGAGATCAGGTTCTGGTGCCCAACCCGGGATATCCTACATACCGTGCCGCCGTCACCCTTTCGGGAGGTGAGGTTGTGGATTACAAGCTCAAGGCCGAGAACGGTTTCCTGCCCGACTTCGACGAGTTGGAGAAGATGGATCTGAGCCGCGTGAAGCTCATGTTCGCCAACTACCCCAACATGCCGACCGGTACACACCCCACCAAGGAGCTCTTCGAGAAGCTGGTCGACTTCGCCGGACGCCACAACATCCTGCTCGTACACGACAACCCCTACAGCTTCGTGCGCAACAACCTCCGTCTGAGCATCCTCGCCATACCGGGCGCCAAGGACGTCGCCCTTGAAATGAACTCTACCAGCAAGGGCCACAGCATGGCTGGCTGGCGTGTGGGTGTTGTAGTCGGCCGCGCCGACCTGCTGAGCGACATCCTGCGTTTCAAGAGCAACATGGACTCGGGTATGTTCTATCCCGTACAGGCTGCCGCCGCCGAGGCCCTCTCGCTGGGAGAGGATTGGTTTGAGGCCCTCAACAAGGTATACTACGCACGTGAGGCAAAGGGTTACGAACTGCTCGACGCGCTGGGATGCAAGTACCAGAAGGGACAGGCCGGACTCTTCATCTGGGCCGAGATTCCCGACTGGTTCGACGGCGACTGCTTCGCCTTCTCGGACAAGATCCTCGACGAGTGCGACGTCTTCGCTACGCCGGGCGGCATCTTCGGCAGCGAGGGCAACCACTTCATCCGCATATCGCTCTGTATGCCTGAGGAGCGTCTGGCCGAGGCCGCACAGCGCGTCAAGACCCGTCTGAAGAGATAAGACATCGCAAGCGATGAAGACCACCGTCATAGGTTTGGGCCTTATCGGAGGATCGTTTGCCCTGAGTCTCAAGGACAAGGGACTGAGTGACCATATCATGGGCATCGAGCGCTCGGAAGCGAGCGCCCGACGCGCCCTTGAATTGGGACTCGTGGACGAAATGGTCGATCTGGATCAGGCACTCGAGAAGAGTGACCTCATCGTGTTGGCCACACCCGTGGACACCATACCCACCCTTGCGCTCAAGATCCTCAACCGCATACGCCATGACCAGATAGTCATGGATATGGGTTCCATCAAGCAGGAGCTGTGCGAGATGACCATGATGCACCCCAATCGCGGGCGTCTGGTCGCCACGCACCCCATGTGGGGTACCGAGAACAGCGGTCCCGACGCCGCACAACACGGCGGATTCGCCGGTCGCACGGTCGTTATATGCGAACGCGAGCGTTCGGACGATGACGCCGCCGCCACGGTCGAGAAGATCTACCGCACGCTGGGTATGCCCATACGCTACATGTCGGCCGAGGAGCAGGACATGCACTGCGCCTACGTGTCGCATATCTCGCACATCACATCCTTCGCACTGGCGCTGACCGTGCTGGAGAAGGAGCGCGAGGAGGAGCACATATTCGACCTTGCGGGTGGCGGTTTCGAGAGCACGGTGCGTCTGGCCAAGAGTCTGCCGCAGACGTGGGCCCCGATATTTCTGGGCAACAAGTACAACATACTGGACGTGTTGCGCGAGCATATCCACCAGCTGCAGATCATGCGTCGCATGATCGAACGCGACGACCGCGAGGGACTCATCGAGATGATGCACCGGGCCAACAAGATAAGGAACATACTCAAATAACACCCTAAACGTACTCAAATGGGAAAATTCGTACTCGGGGCCAAACGGCCCCTCATCATAGCGGGGCCGTGCAGCGCCGAAACCCGTGAACAGACCGTCGAGACGGCCATGCAGCTGGCCCGTTCGGGACGTGTGGACGTCATACGCGCCGGCGTATGGAAACCCCGCACACAGCCCGGCACCTTCGAGGGTGTGGGCGAGCCCGCGCTCGAATGGCTCAACGAGGTCAAGGCGGCAACGGGTCTGCCCATAGCCGTCGAGGTAGCCAACCGCGCACACGTCGAGTGCGCCCTGCGCCACGGTGTGGACCTGTTGTGGATAGGCGCCCGCACCACCGTCTCGCCCTTCGCCGTACAGGAGATCGCCGAGAGCCTGCGCGGCAACAAGGATGTGGCCGTGCTCATAAAGAACCCCATGGTGCCTGACATCAACCTCTGGGCCGGCGCCGTCAACCGTCTCATCAAAGAGGGTATCCCCGCCGAGAACATAGGACTCATACACCGCGGATTCTCATATTTCGGCCGCAGCAAATACCGCAACCCGCCAATGTGGCACATGATCTTCGAGATGCGCAGCCGCTTCCCCGACATGATGATGATATGCGACCCGTCGCACATTTGCGGCTGTCGCCCCCTGCTCTACGGCATCTCGCAGCAGGCGGCCGACCTCTGCTATGACGGTCTCATAATCGAGAGCCACATCAACCCCGACAAGGCGTGGAGCGACGCCTCGCAGCAACTCACGCCGCAGGATTGCATCACGATGCTCGACAATGTGATGTGGCGCGCCAAGACGGCCAACGACCCCGAATATACGAGTGAGTTGAACGTCTGCCGCCAGCAGATCGACCAGATCGACGCCGAGCTGTTCGAGCTTCTGTGCGAGCGCATGAAGACCAGCGAGAAGATCGGCCGCATAAAGAAGGCAAACAATGTGGCCATCCTCCAGAGCAACCGCTGGGAGGATATCTGCCGCCGCATGCTCTCGCTCACGCGCGGCATGGGGCTGAGCGAGGACTTCGTACGCACGGTGCTCGAGGCCATACATATCGAGAGTATCAACCACCAGAACGAGGTGATGAACAAACAGTAAGCCTTCGAGACGCATACTTCGGGGAGTCTGCCACAAGTGGCAGACTCCTTTTTTGTTCCCTGCGGTGAGCTTTTTATTATCGGGCGAGGAAATGTCGCCCCGGGCAAATCGTATATATGCGAAAAAATATGTACATTTGCCTATCGAAATGGACAGAGACTATACATACGAAGGCATACGCCTCCACTGCACCGTGGAGGGATCGGGACGGCCGCTGATGCTGCTGCACGGCTGGGGCTGCGACGGCAAGATATTCGACAGCGTGCGCGCATTCTTCGTCGCGCACTTTTGTGTCTATACGTTCGACTTCGCGGGCTTCGGCCGCAGCGAGGAGCCCCGTGAGGTGTGGGGCGTAGAGCAATACACCCGTTCGATTGAGGCCTTCGCCCGCGAGAACGGCATACGCCGTCCGATCCTTATCGGGCACTCGTTCGGCGGACGCGTAGCCATACTATACGCCTCGCGCAACGACGTGGAGAAGGTGATGCTGGTGGATGCAGCAGGCGTCAAGCCGCGGCGCTCGGCCCGCTACTACTGGAAGGTATACTCATACAAGGTAGCCAAACGCCTGCTCCCGATCGCCGTGGGCAAGCCGCGCGCACAACGTATGATCGAGCGCTACCGCGCCAAGACGGGATCGTCGGACTACAACAACGCTACGCCCATGATGCGCGCCATACTGTCGAAGTGCGTGAACGAGGATCTATGCCACGTAATGCCTCAGATAAAGGCGCCGACGCTGCTCTTCTGGGGCGAGCGCGACACCGCGACACCCGTAGCCGACGCCCGCCGCATGGAGAGTCTTATACCCGATGCCGGCGTAGTCATAGTCAAGGGTGGCAGCCACTTCTCGTTTCTTGACAATCCGGACCTCTTCCTGCGCGTCGCGGAGAGTTTTCTCGTAGACCATGACGCGAAGGATGCAGCCGCCACCGCCGAACCGAATAAAACCGAGTAGACAATGAACAAAATCCTCGTACTGATATTTCTTGCGGCCTACGCCACGCTGTGGTTCGCCATGCTGCGATACGACATCATGATGTATCAGCAGAACTCCTACCGTTTCTCGCGCTACCGCCGCTGGCTGTTCAAGTCATACAAGCCGCAGTGGGCCGCCATCATCGCCGCGCTGGCCATCGCCTGCTGGATCCTTACGGACAACGTTACGGGTCTGGCCATAATCTTCATGCTCTACCTCTCGTGGCAGGAGCTCAAGGTCAAGTACAAGAAACCGCTCGCCTACACGATGCGCGTAAAGCGGCTCTTCACGACGGCGGCAATCATAACCCTCGCGGCCATCGTCTTGTCGTTCATCTACATTCCGCACTACATGCCGGCCATAGCTTTGGGACTGCTGGCACTGCCCGTGCTGATGCTCGCGGCGGATGTGATAAACAAGCCCATAGAGAAATATATCGTGCGCCGCTACTACCGCGAGGCACAGCAGATACTCGCCTCGATGCCCCGGCTCAAGGTCATAGGCGTCACGGGCAGTTTCGGCAAGACCTCCACAAAAAACTATCTCTACCGCATACTCTCCGAGAAGTACAACGTGCTGATGACCCCCGGCAACTACAACACCACGCTGGGCGTCGTGCGCACGGTGCGCGAGCAGCTCAAGCCCTACCACGACATCTTCATCGTCGAGATGGGAGCCAAGCAGCCGGGCGACATACGCGAGATATGCGATCTGGTGCACCCTACGATAGGTATCGTCACGGCCGTCGGGGAGATGCACCTCGAAACGTTCCATACCGTAGAAAATATCCTTCATACGAAGTTCGAACTGCTGGATGCGCTGCCCGAGGAGGGTCTCGGCGTAGTTAATCTCGATTCGCAGCCCATCGCCGCGAGCGACGCCCCGCATGACAAACGTATCGTCACATACGCCGTACACAATACGGCAGCCGACTACCGCGCCGTCGACATAAACTACACCTCGAAGCTGACCGACTTCTCTGTTGCCACGCGCGAGGGTGTGCGTACTGGATATGCGACGCAGCTTGCCGGCCGCGGCAATATCCTCAACCTGCTGGCAGCCATCGTCGTGGCCGACCGTCTGGGTGTGGAGGAGGCGCTGCAGAAGCGTGCCATGCGCCGCATCGAGCAGATCGAACACCGCCTGAGCATCAACCGCGCCTCGGGCGGCGTCACGGTCATCGACGACGCCTACAACTCAAACCCTGCGGGCGCAAGGATGGCTCTCGAAGTGCTGCGCGACTTTGCCGTCGACGTGGGCGGCCGCCGCATCGTCGTCACCCCGGGTTTCGTCGAGCTGGGCGAGCGTCAGGCTGAACTAAACCGTCAGTTCGGGCGCGACATGGCCAAGGCGTGCGACATAGCTGTCGTGGTCAACCTCACAAACCGCGAGGCCATAACCCAAGGACTCACCGAGGCGGGATTCCCCGCCGAGTGCATCCACCAGACGGCATCATTTACCGAAGCGTCGGCCTTCCTGCTGCGCACGCTTACGCAGGGCGACGTAATCCTCTACGAGAACGACCTCCCCGACTCGTTCCGTTAGCAGTGATAGGGTGGTAACTCACATAACAATACAAGGCAACATATATAAACGATTAAAAAGGGCCGCCGCGAGGCGGATCGAAACACATCGGATATGAACAAGAACGGAAAGACCAATATCGGCGTCGTCTTCGGCGGCCGCTCGGTCGAGAACGAGATCTCGGTCATAACGGCCATACAGGCCATGGAGGCCGTCGACACCGAAAAGTACGACGTCACGCCCATATATATCTCCAAGCAGGGCCATTGGTACACGGGCGAGGCGCTGCGCCACAGCGAGAACTACAAACACATGGATCAGCTCTTCGCCTCGTGCGAGGAGGTATATCTGCGTCCCATATACGGCGACAACCGTCTCTACAAGGTTCGCAAGGGGCTCTTCGGCAGCGACGTGGCGGCCGAAATCGACGTCATACTGCCCGCACTGCACGGCACCAATTGCGAGGACGGATCGGTACAGGGCGCCTTCGAGATGACGGGCATACCCTACGCCGGATGTAATGTTCTGGCCTCGGCAAACGGCATGGACAAGATCACCATGAAGATGATCCTCGCGCAGAGCGGCATCCCCGTCGTAGATTACGTATGGCTCACCGACAAGGAGTGGTACGACCGTCAGGAGCAGGTCGTCGAGCGCATCGAGAGCCGCCTGCACTACCCCGTCATCGTCAAGCCCGCCGACTCGGGATCGAGTGTCGGCATCGAGGCCGTGCACGACCGCGACCACCTCGTCGAGGCCATAGAGAATGCCGCAGCATATTCAAAGCGCATAATCGTCGAGCACCTTGTCGAGCAGCTGCGCGAGATCAACTGCTCGGTGCTGGGCGACTACTACGAGTGCGAGGCGTCGGTATGCGAGGCCCCGCTGCGCAGCGGCGAGATCCTCAGCTATCAGGACAAGTATCTCGGCGGCGGAGGCAAGGGCGGCGCCAAACGCGGCGGCACCAAGTCGCAGGGCATGCGCTCGACCGTGCGCGAGATACCGGCACGCCTGCCACAGCAGACGACGGATCTGATCCGCACAACCGCCGTCGAAACATTCAAGACGCTCGGATGCGACGGTGTGGCACGTATCGACTTCATGATAGACGATGCTACCGGCAAGGTCTATGTCAACGAGATAAACACCATCCCGGGATCGTTGTCGTTCTATCTGTGGGAGGCGTCGGGCGTATCGTTCGACCGTCTCATAGACCGTCTCATAGACATCGCGCTGCGCCGCAGCCGCGAGGCGTCGTTCAAGATCACAAGCTACAAGCAGAATATATTCAACTACTCGACAGGCGGCGGCACAAAGGGCGCCAAGGGCACGAAAGCCTGACACGGCAGCACCCCGCGCGGAGTCCTGCAGAGAGCGAAGAGCAAGACTTGAATATTGAGACATGCGGCTCGCACAAGGCCGCAGATACGGACGACGACAGTACCTACGCGACGCGACACGGTGCCGTTGCCGTCCGTATCGGTTTCAGACTGCCACCAAACACCATACAATAATGAAGACAAGAATATTTTTAGCAAGCATCATTACGATAATGGGCATCATATCATGCAACAACCCGACGGCCGACACTGCGGTCGAGGCAGCCGGAGACCGTATCATTCGCGCCGAGCCGCTCTCGTGGTGGGTCGGCATGCGCACACCTCTGCAACTGATGGTGCAGGGGAAGGATATATCCTCGTGCGAGGTAGAGATGGCGCGCGGCACGCGCGGCGTCATGGTCACGGCCACGCACAAGGCCGACAACGCCGATTTTCTCTTTATCGACATCGATATAGCCCCCGATGCCGCGGCGGGAGAGTATGAGATAATCTTCACACGCGGGGAGGAGCGCTTCGTGCTTCCATACCGCATAGACAGCCGCCGTGAAGGCTCGGCCGCACGTCAGAGTTTCACCACGGCCGACATGATCTACCTGCTCATGCCCGACCGCTTTGCCAACGGCGACCCCGCGAACGACGCTACGGAAGATACGCGCGAGAAGCCCGACCGCGCGGGGTTCTTCTCACGTCACGGCGGCGACATACAGGGTATGATCGACCACCTCGACTACATCGCCTCGACGGGTGCAACGGCCGTATGGAGCACGCCGCTGCTGCTCGACGACGAGCCCCACGGATCGTATCACGGATATGCCTGCGCCGACTATTACCATATCGATCCGCGTTTCGGGTCGAACGATCTGTACCGTACGTTCGTTGCGGAGAGCCACCGTCGCGGCCTGAAGGTGATAATGGATATCGTCACGAACCACTGCGGCAGCGCCCACTGGTGGATGCGCGACATGCCCTTCGAGGACTGGGTACACCGATTCCCGCAATATACGCGAACCAACAACCTCTTCTCGACGAACATGGACCCGAACGCCTCGCGCGCCGACCTCGAGATACAGGAGAGCGGCTGGTTCGACCGCTCGATGCCCGACATGAACCTCGACAACCCATACCTGCTGCAATACTTCAAGCAATGGGCCGTATGGTGGATCGAATATGCCGATCTGGACGGGCTGCGTGTGGATACCTATCCCTACAACGAGAAGGAGCCTATGAGCGAGTGGTGCCGGGCCGTGCGCGAGGAGTATCCCGACATCAATATCGTAGGCGAGTGCTGGACGGGCAACATCCCGCAGCTGGCATACTGGCAGGGCGGCAACGGGAACCGCGACGGCTTCGACTCGCACCTGCCCTCGATCATGGATTTTCCGCTGCGCGACGCCATCTGCGAGGCTTTGTCGAGCGATTCGCTGCGTGAGGGGCGCGGCATGTCGCGCGTCTACGAGACCCTCTCGAACGACTTCGTATATCACGATCTCTCGCACATGATGATCTTCACGGCCAACCACGATACCGACCGCATAGGTGACGTCGTACGCCGTAACCCCGACCGCATGAAGCTCTCGATGACGCTGCTGGCAACCATGCGCGGCATCCCGCAGATATTCGCCGGGGACGAGATGATGTTCACCTCGAAAGACCGCTCGCAGGGTCACGGCGGCCTGAGGGTCGATTTCCCGGGCGGCTGGGCCGATGACAAGGTGTCGCTGTTCGATGCCTCGCAACGCGATTCGGTGCAGAGCGACCTGTTCGACTACACGCAGCGTCTGTTCGAGTGGCGCAAGGGCAAGCGCGTGATCCACACGGGCCGCACGCTCCACTTCGCACCCCACGGCAACACATACGCCTACTTCCGCTATGACGACACGGATGCCGTCTTCGTCTTCATAAACAACTCGCGCGGCGCCAAGTCCATCGAGTGGAGCCGCTATGCCGAAATCACACAGAGCCTCCATAACGGCCGCAACGTCTTGACGGGCGAAGCCTTCGAGCCAAGCGACTCGACCCGAGTCGGGGCGCGGCAGGCCCTTATAGTGGAGTTCGAAAGACGTTAAGGCGGCCAATGGCCCCTACCGACAAGGGACTGAGCATAGAAGAAAATGGGCCCTCGCCGGCGCGTAACAGACAAGAGAATAACAATAGACCGATGCCGGTGCGGGACAGACATGGAAGTAAGAATAAGCCCTCGCCGGCGCGAACCATACAAGAAAGTAAAAGAGTAAAACCATACGACTAATCACAAAATGAACCCACAAGCCCAAACACAACAGCCGCGGATCGTCTTTCTGGACTATCTGCGCATCTTCGCATGCTTTCTGGTGATGCTGGTACACGCCAGCGAGAACTTCTATGGCGCGGCCGGATCGACCGACATGGCGGGGCCGCAATCGTTCCTGGCCAACGAGACCGACCGCCTGTGGGTATCGCTCTACGACGGTTTCTCGCGCATGTCGGTGCCGCTGTTCATCATCGTATCGGCATACCTGCTCATGCCCATGCCCGCCGGGCAGACGTCGTGGCAGTTCTACCGCCGCCGCGCAAAGCGCATACTGCCACCGTTTGTCATATTCATGATCCTGTACAGCACCCTGCCGCTGCTGTGGGGACAGATCGACACGGCAACATCGCTGCACGACATCGCCCGCCTGCCTCTGAACTTCCCGACGCTGGCCGGACACCTGTGGTTCATGTACCCGCTCATAAGCATCTACCTCTTCATACCCATAATCTCGCCCTGGCTCGAACGCGCCACAGCACGCGAAGAGCGGTTCTTCATCCTGCTGTTCCTCATCTCGACATGCATACCCTATCTTCACCGCTGGTGCGGCGAGGTGTGGGGCGAGTGCTTCTGGAACGAATACCACATGCTGTGGTATTTCTCGGGATACCTCGGATACTCCGTCATCGCACACTACATACGCAAACACCTCACGTGGAGCCGCCGTCGCCGCTTCGTCACGGGACTCATACTCATGACGGCAGGCGCCGTGGCTACGATACTCTCGTTCTACGTGCAGGCCGTGCCGGGCGTTATACACCCGACACCCGTAATAGAGATCGGATGGTCGATGTGTACGATCAACTGCGTCGCCCTCACCACAGGCACCTTCCTGCTCTTCACCTGCATACGCAGCACCTCGGCACCGGCATTCATAACCCGTATGTCGAAACTCAGCTACGGCGTCTACCTGATGCATATATTCTGGCTCGGATTTTGGGTCGGCATATTCAAGGGTGCGCTCGCCCTACCTACCGTTGCCGCCATCCCGGCCATAGCCGCAGCAACATACATAAGCTGCTTCGTGACGGCTCGGATCATAGCATTTATCCCCGGCAGCAAGTGGGTTATAGGAGATTGATCGTCCGAAGCGCGGCGACAAGATCGATAATGATTGATTTTTTGTGGTAATTACGGCCTTTTTTCGTAAGTTTGTAAAGTGGAGGCGGAGCGCCTGACAAACGGTAGTCGTCACCCACACCGAAAACAAAACCTTAACGACCATGAAACGATTCATCGCACTGTTGGCTCTGGCCGCGAGTCTCACCTCATGCAGCGTCATGATGCAGGGCTCGCGCGACGGCGTCTCGGTAGGTGCCGCAGTAAACATATCGGCACAGCCGCCGTGGGGACCCGCAGGGTATGCCTGCGCGCCATACTACTACTTTCCCGACTTCAACATCTACTACGACGTAAACCGCGCCCTCTTCTATTACCACAGCTACGGACGTTGGGTATCGGCACACAAACTGCCGCCGGATGTCGGCCCGCACGACTTCTACAAATTCTATAAGGTTGTGCTCGACGTACGCGACCCGTGGCTCTACAACCGAGCACACCGCAGCAAATACAGAAAGTATCGCGGCATACACACACAACCCGTACTGCGTGATGCACCCGGCTACAAACATAATCCCCGTCCGGCGGCTCCGCCGCAGCGCCCACGCCGCGAGTCGGCAACGCCATACCGCGACAGAGACGATGCGGTGCGCGGTATGCGTAACAACAACGTCCGCCCCGACTACGGGCAGGGCTCACGCCGCAACAACTTCACACAGCCGCCAAAGCAACAGAAGCAGCAGAAGGCATCGTCACAGCGTCCGCGAAAGGAGCAGCAGAGCTCGCGCGCAAACGGTGACGTCAAAGCATCGGGCAAGCGTTCGACGGGATCTCGCGGCAGATAGGAGTCAAGACCGGAGCGGTCGCAAACAGGGACCGCAGATATAAACGAATGTAAAACCGCAAAAAAAAGAAAAGATCATGAAAAGGTTCATATTGTTATTGGCCGTGCTCTGCATCGGTGTGCAGGCACATGCGGGTCTTGTGCCGAAGGCCAAGATCGGTCTCAAGGCAGGATGGAACTATCAGGCCAACAAACTCAAGGGAGCAAAGGATTTCGACTTCAATTCGGATTCGGGATGGTATGCAGGCTTGCAGAGTGAGATCACATGGGGTATGCTTGGCATACGCCCCGAGCTCATATATTCGCGCAATACGTTCGACGTGGCCGGCCCGCTGGGCATCGACGGCAGCGTCAAGATGAATACGCTCGATCTGCCCGTACTGTTGCAGTTGCGTTTTCTCGGATTTCTGGCCGTACAGGTCGGCCCTACATTCAACCTCATGACCGATGTCGGAGGCTCGACACAGGATACCAAGTGGAGAATCGACCGCCCCACGATGGGGTATGCCGCAGGTGTGGACGTACGTCTGTGGAAGCTCAACGTCACGGCCCGCTACAACGGCTCCTTCAAGAAGAGCGAGGTGCTCGGCATAACCACCGGCGAGAACCGCATCTCGACATTCCAACTCGGTCTCGGGTTCTTCTTCTGATTATCCCCAAAAAGGCATACAAAGGCGGCGGAAGAGTCTCTTCCGCCGCCTTTTACATCTTTACTGCATCATTGCACGTCACGCCTACTCCATCATCTCTATCCCTATCGGTTCGAGAGGCGGATCTTCTCGTGATAGAAGAAGTTCACCACGACGGGATGTCCCTTCGCCGAGCGTCCGTACGGCAGGTCATTCACGCGATACGGCAGTCCGTTTGCGGCGGCATAGGAGGCAATCCGAGCCTCAAGAGCCTGCCAGTAACTCATATCCTTGCGCTTGTATATCGCTTCATAAAGGGGCATGAGTTCGGGATGTTTTTCGCGCACATAATCCATGATCGTCGGCTTGAACTGCCCGCGCAGATTGAGATTCTCCAGCCACACCAGATCGCATATATCCCTCACCCGGTCGATGATGGCCTCGGCATCGGTGATGCCGGGAAAGATGGGCGAGACGAAACATACGGTGCGGATACCCGCCTCGTAGACCTGCCGCATGGCCTCCAGCCGCCGCTCGATGCTCACCGCACGGTCCATGTCGGCACGGAACGTCTCGTCGAGCGTATTGACCGACCACGACACCGTCATGCGCGGAAATTCGCGCAGCAGATCCAGATCACGCAGCACAAGATCCGACTTGGTACATATCATAATCTCGGCCGTCGTGCCGCGCAACTGCTCCAGCAGGCGGCGTGTACACTGGAAATGCTCCTCGTAGGGGTTGTAACCGTCCGTCACGGACCCTATGACCACCCGCTGGCCGTCATATTTGTGAGGGTCGGTTATCGGCTTCCAATGTTTCACGTCGAGGAACGTACCCCACGGCTCCGTGTGGCCCGTAAAACGCTTCATGAACGAAGCGTAACAATATTTGCATGCGTGGGGACACCCCACGTAGGGGTTGACCGAATAGCCGCCCACGGGCAGCGACGATCGGGTCATGACGCTCTGCACGTCGATGTCGCGAATTATCTCCTCTTCCATACTCTTTGTTTGAATGCTTCGGGCAACTCCTGTATCATGCCGCTCTCGCCCATGATCGGCAACAGATCCTCTTTCATAAATATAGGTACCCCCTGACGGTGCGCCTGCTCGACTATCTCCGACACCCACTCGACATGTGCATCTACCCTCCCGCGACGACGGCCGGTCTCGGTGCCTATGACAATCCACTCCACACCCGCCAGATCGAGTTCGCCAACCGGACCGAACAGCGGTTCGAAGGTCACATGATAGTGCCGCGCCCGCACTCTCTCACGCAAAGTCTCAATACGCTGTTTGTCCGCGCGGCACGTGACCGTAACCCCCATCCACACATTATCGTCGTCAATACTCATATCGAGCCGCTCGGGACGCTTCGTCAAAAACAGATAAGCATGCTGCGGGTTACGCCCGATGCGGTCGAATATCTCCTCGTTCCACTCGGGCCGCCAATCCGACAGGTCGCTCATGCCCGTCATAAGGTAATTGTGCGGCTCGGCCGAGTCGATCAGACGCAGCTTGCGCGGCATGTACTCCGGCGTGGAAAAGTCATCCGTCATGTGGAATCGCCGGCACGTATTCCGCGCATAACAATAAACGCACCCAACGGAACATCCTACAACGATATTCAGATTACGGATCAACGATTTGATGCAAACGCTCATAGCCATATAATTTCGGGTCGGGCGAAACATTTCGATTCCGCTGTTGCAAAGAAAGCGAGTTTTTACCGCGTACCGCATACCCGAAAATGACGCAGACATGCCATTTTGATAAATCAAAATCATATCTTTGTCCCAACCAACCGTCTGCCAGATGAAAAACACAACCTTTCCCGAGAAACTTGTCTACGTACCCTTCAGCAAGACACAATGCGGTGTGGACTTCTACATCAACACGGGCCGCAGCGACGAGATAAGCGGCGTGCTGACCGAACACAGCGCCTTCCGCACCGACTTCTTCGAGTTCTTTTTCTTTCGCAAGGGCTGCGGCACACTGCTGCTCAACACACGGCGGATAGAGCTCCATGACGGCATGGTGCTGCTGTTGTCTCCGCACCAGCAGCAACGATGGATTACCGACGAGACCCGACTCGACTACACGTTCCTCATCTTCCGGGAAGACTTCATGCGGACGTTCCTTGTAGACAAATTTTTCGTTTACAGGCTTTTATATTGCTACCAAACCGACACCCCGCCATATATCGACCCCGCACGGGAGGATTTCGACGAATATGTCCGACTGCTGACAAAGATCAAAAATGAGTTGCGGCAGCCGACATTCGACAGCTACAACATAATCGTCTCGCTGCTCTATTATCTGCTCGCAACGCTCAACCGCGCATATGCCGCCGCATACAACCTGCCCGCAGCCATGCCCAAGAACAACTATGCCTTTCGGTTCAAGGCGCTGCTCGAACAACACATACGCGAGGTGCAACGCGTCGAGGAGTATGCCGACATGATGCAGATAAGCCGTGTGACGCTCAACCGTGCCGTCTCGGATCAGTTCGGCGTCACGGCCAACCACCTGCTCAAACAACGTCTTCTCGAAGCGCTCAAGAACGACTTCCTGTTCGGAGGCCGCAACGTAACCCAACTTGCCGACGACTACCGTTTCTCGAATCCGAGCCACCTGATGCGCTTCTTCAAGCAGCAGACCGGAAAGACCTTCTCGGAGTACCACGATGACTATGAACACGGTATTTGCGAGTAGTTGGTACCTTTTATTTGAAAAGCATATGCCGACGATAAGCAGATTTACCTTCTCGCGCCTTTGAATATACTATATTGGAAATTGGCACAATAGCCCATAGAAGTATATTCTCAGAGAGTGTTTAACTATATCGCGTCTAATTGTAAATAGGCGGTTTGCCACGCATGCATCTATCAAACCATGTGAACTTGTTTTTATCGGAGATACAGGCATGGCGATCAGTAAAATAACTGTCACAACTCTTACAATAATAACGGGAACATCCGCTGCGAGTACCCCACATTGGCTCTAAGAAGTCGCAATGGGGATACATTTTTTGACATAAAAACAGAGA
>CHCFR05602__coassemble_254_pt1 | contig 38956 bp, 24 predicted proteins | sample CHCFR05602__metabat2_low_PE_021 | metagenome-assembled genome bin CHCFR05602 | reverse complement strand
CTCGGAATTTCATCTCTATCACAACCCCGCTCCGAAGAGTGGGAAAGTGGTGCAAAGTTAAGGCAAGTTTTTCAAATCTCCAAATCTTTTTGAAAGATTTATTTCATCATCAAACCGCCCTAAGAACTTTCGCATTCGTGAAGTGTTATCTTCATCGAAGCGGGTGCAAAGGTAAGAGGTTTTTTGATAACTTCCAAATCTTTTTGAAGATTTTTTTTCATCATCGAAACCGCCTTAAGAACTCTCGCGTTCGTGAAGTGTTATCTTCATCGAAGCGGGTGCAAAGGTAAGAGGTTTTTCGATAACTTCCAAATCTTTTTGAAAGATTTTTTTTCGAAAAACTTTTCTTAAGAACCTTGCTTTTCAGAAGTATTTCCTTCATCAAAGCGGGTGCAAAGTAACGACATATTTTCGTAACATCCAAATTATTTTCGATTTTTTCTTCACAATTTTCAAAACGAAAGTATAGCCGTCTGACTATTAGCTTTTTGTGTTGTACGTACAATATTGAGTCTACATCGTCACATAAACCGGCAGTCCACCCCTACTCCACGATATCCAATCTCAACAGTAAAGTCAAATACCTCCCAAGGCCCATAAATACGGGATACAGGATTACTGCAGGCAGACCTCGGCATGGCACGAACACAACAGGCAGAGTGCCCGGTCAATGCTCGCCCACTTGGCTGCCCCCTCATAAGATATACGCATGCCCCATCTGTCGCGGCGACGGATTTACATTGGTTTGAACGCTCGGCCTCTGCAAATATCATTACCATCGTAATCACACTATATACATATATATAATAAGGAATGCAGATGCTATGACAGACACCATGAACAAGTCCAAGCTAAGAGGTGATCTTGATGGTGGTTCGGGTTCAATAGTCATTACGGCAGGCTCAGAGGGCAGAGGGCAGAGGGCAGAGGGCAGACAGCAGACAGCAGACTCGGACTCGGACTCGGACCCGGACTCAGGCTCGGACTTAGGCTCGGACTCAGACACCAAAAAAGCGGCGAGGCATCACTGCCCCGCCGCTGACAAAATTAAGAGGAATTAAGGTTTTCTCTGCACTAATTAGCCTCCAGACTGATCCACAACTCATGGTTCTTAAAGTGGAGCGTATAGCTGCCGGCCGCGCCGTCAGGAATATTCCACTTAGGATCACCTGAATACGATGTTACCACACGATTATCCGTACGGGGATCGGCATTCGCAACAGCCGGACGCCACGAAGGATCATTATACGACTGCGTAGAGTGCATCTTGAAGCAACCCTCGCTGTTGGTGGTAGCCTTATCGAAGAAGTCGCCCGAGAGTGTCATCTCGTCAGGATTCTTGTAATCCCAAGTCAAGGCAACCCACGTACCCCAGCCGCCCGTGATGGCATCACCAACTACATATACGGGAAGCGTGCAATAACGGCCCACATAGCAGTTACCCGTCGGTACATCGGCCTCATCATTATAATCAACGCTGACGGCAAACGTATTGGCCGTGCCGAGAGCACCGCTGACATAGGCACCTTGAGTCGTGAACTGACTGTACTGCGCAGCCTCAGTCTCCGAGGTCACATATACCATCTCGCTGTCACCATTGCGGACGAATGCCGGATACATGGCATCGGGCTGAGTGGTTATGATGAAAGACGAATTAGGATTCAGTACCCCAATCTTCTGATAGAAGAGGTTCTTGTTGTGACTGGTTATCTCCACAGCACTCTCCAAGCCGCTGCCCGCAGGATTGGCGTCTCCTACAATATAGAGGCGCTGCAACGGAATGTCGTAACCCATAGCCATCATCGTCTTTTCCGAGATCGTAGGCTTGTAATAGAAGGTACCGCCCTCGATGTAAGCCAAAACCTTGGCCTGCAACTCAACCTCCACATCGGGAGCAAGAGCGCAATCCTGTATCAGGAAGCGGTTCAGGGCTCGCTTCGTAATGGTGAACGAAGTGACATCCGAAGTCAGGTCACCACTTGTAAGTGCCGGTGTATAGTTCTGGCCCTGAATGCCGAGTTTGAACACGTAACGTATCGTGTACTCCTCCGTCGGCGGATTGATCGCATTCCACGAGAAAGTCAACGACTCTCCGGAGTTCTCCTCCGTCAAGATCAACTCCTCGCCCGGAAGAATCAGCTCCATATTGCGATCTGCCTCCGGTTTGTCGAACCAGTTGTCCAAACCGTCCGGATCTTCGCAAGCCGAGAAGCCGATAACGCCGACGAGCAACATTAATTTCATTATGTTTTTCATAATCATCATTTTTTTGCGTTAATCAAAACTATTCGCCATCATCGGTAGCGGCATCCTCCCAGAAGGGAAGCTGCACGAGATTCTCGTTCTTATCGATCTCTGTCTGGAAGATAGGCATCCAATAGTACTCCTCCTTCCATACGCGCGGAAGACCGTTAGCGGTACGCACGTAGAAGGCACGAGGATCGTTCTTGTCGGTCGAACGCTTCGTTCCGGTGAAGTTCATACCACCGTGGTAGTAATCCTGACCGTCGCAAACCTCCTCCATCATCATCCAACGACGGAGATCCGACCAACGGATGTTCGAATCATCGACGCAAAGCTCCACGCGGCGCTCACGCTTGATCAAACGATCCATCGACTCCTGATCCGACGGCACCTGTATCTCATCCTCGCCTGCGGCTCCCCATGTGTACTTGGGCACACCTGCACGCTCACGAATAAGGTTCAAGTACTTCAGAATATCCGAGTTTCCGGGCTCGACCTGATTCAGACACTCTACATAGTTGAGATAGAACTCGGCCAAACCGTAGAACTTACCCTGCTGGAGGTCAAAGCTGCCGTTCAGGTTATCATCACCCGGCTTGACGGCCTTATTGGCAAGATAACCGTTGTTGGGCGCATCGTGCGTACCATTGTTATCGTTAGACGTATGGCCTACCAGATCCTCGAAAGTCTGACCGGCATCAAGGTAGGCACTGTTATAGAAGCAGCACTTACGCTTGCCCGGAACGAACCACATTTCGTTATACTTGGTAGCCAAGTAGAAACGAGGCTCGCGGTTGACATACATCATATAGGTATTCACATCGGTGATCATAGCCGTACCGTCATCACGCACATCCTGAGAACCCGACCACTTCGTCTTGCGATATACGGGATCCGTAGCAAATGCCGTCTCCGAATATCCAGCCTGAGTAGCATCGGGATTGATAACGGGAATAGTCTTGTAGCCGTTGGCATCCTTCTGGTAATAGTCACCCTCGTAATCGCCTGCAAGAGGATCGAACGGATAGATACCGTTGCTCAAGGCAAAGGCGTCAACCAACGACTGCGATACGCTCATACCGCCGTTACCCTTGTAGCCGTAAGGAGTGTTATATGCGACCCACGTGGTGTAAGATACCGAAGGACGAGCGAACAGAATCTCACGGTTGTTACCGCTCTGAGGATTGAACAGAGACGTAGCTCCACCCAACAGCGACATAAAGGGATCGATCGTACCATCGTCGTTGTAAACCTTGAACAACTCATATCCGTACTCCTCAGCCAGATCGATGACAGCCTTGTTGGCCTCCAATGCACGCTGCCACTTGTTGGCATCGTAGCTCTGCGGGAAGAGCTTGACACCCTCGTGGTTCACGTGATCATAATACATCGGGTTGCCGTTCACCAGCGGGCTGGCGTTGAAGAGCAACATACGGGCACGCGTACAGTAGCAGAAGAAGCGGTTGATGCGGCCGAACTTGTCACTCTCCGAGTACTCTACCGGAAGCAAGTCGCCTACGGTCTTGAGCTCGTTGTCGAGCCAATCAACAATCGTATCCCAAGGCTCCTGACCATACTTCAACTCGTCGATAGGCGTCGACGAAGGCACCGAAGGCGATTCGGGATCAAACGGGCACGGTCCGTACCAGTAGAGGAACCACCAATAGTAGTATGCGATAAGCGCACGGCACTCGAGTTTCATATTGTCCACATCGCTCTGATATACGTTATCCGAGTCGATGGTGTGGACATTCTCCATAAAGATCTTGGCCTCACGGATCTTTCGGGGCATATTGGCCCAAACGTCACCGTTCCAGCTGGTGTTGGTAGCCCACATACCGATGGCACGCTGGTTGCAGTCCCAACTCCACTGATACCACAGATATGAGGGGCGCAGGTCATCGGCCAACGCAGCACAGCCGTACTTGTTGGTGTAGCCCCACAGGGGATCCGGCAGACCCGAATAGACATAGGCCAACCAACCCTCCATACGGACCTTATCGTCGAATACCATATCCAACGTAAGCTCGGTATCGGGCTCCTTATCGAGGTAGTTGCACGAGGTCATCGTCGACATCGCCACTACCAGAACCAAAATATATTTATATATTCTCATAATCCTTGAATTGTTACCGATTAGAAGTTCAAATCAATACCGAACACAACCGATTTCATTCCCGGGTAACGAAGACCGGTATTCGTATCGATCTCGGGATCCCAGAGTTTGAATCCTGAGAAGGTCAACAGGTCATTGCCGCTTACGTATATGCGGAGCTTCTTCAGACGCACCTTCTCTACCCACGACTTGGGAAGGCTGTAACCGATCTCGATGTTCTTCAGGCGCAGGAACGACATGTTCTTGAGCCACCACGTCGAAGACAGGTTATTGATAGTAGAGGTGTAGTGCAGACGCGGCCAGAAGACATCCTGCGAAGGATTATCCACGGTCCAGCGATCCTGATAGTTCGAATAGGGGTTACCCAGAATACCCTGACCCGAGCCGGGCAGGAAGTAGTTCGAACCACCGCCGATAACCTTGTATGCATCGCCTACGCCCTGGAAGAAGACGTTGAAATCGAAGTTCTTGTAGATGAAGTTACCGCCGAAACCGTATACGAAGCGCGGAGCAGTCGTATGACCCATATAGGTCTGGTCCATGGCCGTAATCACACCGTCGCCGTTAAGGTCCTGATACATGATATCTCCCGGCATGGGATCGGCACCGAGCTCAGGCTGCGGCAGCGACGGATCGAGCGCGCCGTTGATGAAATCGCTGTCCTCATAGAGGCGCAATGCAACGTATCCGTAGTGCTCGTTCACCGAACGGTTCGTGGCGCTACGATAGGTTCCCTTCAGAGACTCGGCCTCGTCACGCTCGCGAACCCAGTTCTTGGCGTAAGATGCCGTACCGCGCAACTGCAGATAGAAGTCCTTGTTGAAACGGTGGCTCCACGAAAGCGATGCCTCGAATCCCTTGTTGTCCACGATACCGTAGTTGGCATACGGAGTGTTGATGAAACCGTTCTGCGTAGGTATCGACGAACGCTGGATGAAGATATCGGTACGGTACTCGTCGAACACATCGAACTGCAGGTTGAATTCGTTGAACAGACCGATCTCGATACCGACATTGGCCTTGCGCACGGTCTCCCATGACAGGTCGCTGACGCCCGGGTCACCCTCGGTAACGCCGCTGCGCGTATAACCGCCGGTATATCCCCATGTATAACCGTCCTGACCCTCGTTGATGGTGGTGATGTATGCGAAACGGCGGCCTCCGATCTGGTCGTTACCGGCCAGACCCAACGATGCACGCAGCTTCAACGTCGAGAAGATATGCTTGGCGGGCTTGAAGAAAGGCTCCTCCGAGATGATCCAGCCGATTGCTCCCGACGGGAAGAATCCGTAACGCTTGCCCTTGGCGAAGTTCTCCGATCCGTTGTAACCGAAGTTGAACTCGGCAACGTAGCGGTTGTCATAGTTGTAAGAGAGACGGCCCGAGAATCCCTGATGGCGATAGGGCTGGTAACTGCCGCTGTCGTAGCTGTCCTGCATGTAGAGCAACAGGCCCTCGACATTGTGCTTCTCGCCGAAAGTGTGGTTGTAGTGGATGCTTCCCTCGAGGTAGGTGCGGTTGTTGCCGTAGGTACCGCTTGCCTCGGTTCCGAGGAACTCCTGTCCGTAGTTCTCGATATCGAGAATCAGCTCGCCGTTTTCGTCACGTGTCGTGGCTACATTATAGTAATCGGGAGTCTTGCTGCGGGTAAGGGTCTTGCTCTGGTAGTTATCGAACGCGAACTTCACGTTCAGCGACAGACCGTCGGTAATGAAGTCCAGCTTCTGATCCAGCGTAACGAGAGTCTCGAGTTTCGAGTCGGTCACGCGCGAATATCCCTTCTGGGTCTGCTCGGCCCACGGGTTGTTACGGCCCGAGCGGATAGGAATCGCCCCGTTCTCATAGATGGGCGGGTGCACGAAGCTCGGGGTCTGGAATGCGATATCGAATGCCGTATCGGATGACTGGGCGCTCTTGCGCAGCTGCTGCAGATAACCGCCGATGCTGATACCGAGCAACGTGGTCTTCGTGATGTTCACGTCAACGTTAGAACGTACCGTGAACTTGTTCAGACGAGTAGCCGTATCGAAGTCCACATTCGGATCGACGGCCATGATGCCATGCTCGCGGAAATAGGTCGCAACCAACGAGTAACGCAGGATTTCGCTACCGCCGTTCACATTCAGCGTGGCGCGCGTATTCTCGGCAAGGTTGGTTGTGATGGCCTCAAGCCAGTTCACGTCGGGATAGAGCTCGGGGTCATAACCCGTACGCGTACGCTCGATAACCGTAGGTGCGTAAACATACGAACCGGCACCCTTCTCCTCGGCGTACAGCTCATTCAGCAGGTCCATATAATCCGCCGCGCCGATGAACTCCGGAAGCTGGGTGGGTGCCTGTATAGACTGCTCTATACGGAAGTTAACGCTCGGCTTGCCGATCTTACCGCGCTTGGTGGTGATGACGATAACACCGTTGGCACCGCGCACACCGTACATGGCGCTCGCCGATGCATCCTTCAGCACCGAGAACGACTCGATCTGCTCGACATCGAGGTCATCGAGCGTACGCTCGATACCATCGACCAGCACAAGCGGTGTCGTGGTACCCTGATACGACGAAATACCGCGGATCCAGAAGCTCGAAGCATCATATCCGGGCTCGCCCGAAGGACGATAAGCTATGATACCGGCGATCTGACCGGCAAGGGTGTTACTGATGTTAGCAGTAGTACCCACATCGAGGTTCTCAGGCTCCACAGTCTGAATGGCACCTACGATCGAGGCTCGCTTCTGGGTACCGTAAGCAGTAACCACAACGTCGTCCAGACGCTGCGCGCTCTCTTCCATCTTGACATTGATCACGGTCTTCGATCCGACCTTGATCGTCTGCGATTGATATCCGAGGCTCTCGAATACAATCTCGGCAGAGGCGGGAACCTGAATTGAATATTTACCGTCGACATCGGTAGCGACACCATTGGTTTCGTTACCCTTCTCGATTACGGCAACTCCGACCATCGGGCCGTTAGCGTCAGTAACGGTACCCGTAACGGTTATATTCTGCGCATTGGCATTTACCGAAAAGCATAACAATACAACGGTAAATACTGAAATCACAGAATTTCGGAATTTCCCCCCCCCTACATTCTTTGAGAATGAGTAGAAATTGACCATAATTTAATAATTAGGTTAAAAAAAAGGTTAGTGTCGAGACTTCTTTTACAAACGGGTTCGACAACCGTTTCCCCATTAACATAAACACGACATGCACTCCACAAGCAAAACGAACATCAATTTTTTGCTCTTACGAGTACTATGTCGGTTGAAGTTTCGGTATTGCAAATTTAATATTTAATTTTATGGTTGCAAATTTTTCTTACTTCTGACGGTAACATTTTTTCGTTAGCAAATTTATTAAAAGGTCCACTTTCGTGCGTTACACATTGATTTCCAGCACTAAACGCATGATATGATTTTTATTTTTAAATAATTTCAACAACGAAAGCCCGTTTTGCCCCGAAAAATACGATTACAACAAAAAAAGGACGCAAATAATAATCGCGACCCAGAATAGATAAAATATTTAATAATGAAAGTGTTTTTGGTTGCCTGCTCGAATCACGCACCAATGTAATTTCAGAAAAAAGTTCCCTTTTATCCACATCAAACAACGAAGTCGACAAACATCCTCCAAAGCCGACGACACCAGCCGCTCCCGACCGTAATGCCGGCATCTGAATCGCCCGAATTACGCTATCTTCACATCCTTTTCAGGCAAAACATGGCGACCTATGGCCTCACCGCCGACGTAAAAAATATCCTCGCCGCGCACATATTCAAAAAAAAAGCGTATCTTTGCACGCTATGTTTAACTAAATTAACTTTTTCGAAAAATGCCAAAAATGAAAACTAATGCCGCTGCAAAGAAACGCTTTACTTTCACCGGCACAGGTAAGATCAAGCGCAAGCACGCTTATCACAGTCACATCCTGACCAAAAAGACTAAGAAACAGAAGCGCAATCTCTGCTACGCTTCGACCGTGTCGGCTGCCGACGAGGCTAAGATCAAGAGCCTGCTCGTAAAGTAACCGACCGCCGGAAACTTTTTATTAACAAATTAATGCGGGACAAAGCAGCCCCAAAGAGTACGAGAGAATCGTGCCGCTGCGAGTTCCATCAAAAACTTATTTACTATGCCACGTTCAGTTAACGCTGTTGCGTCACGCGCAAGGAGAAAAAAGGTTTTGAAGCTTGCCAAGGGTAACTTTGGTTCAAGGGGAAACGTTTGGACAGTAGCCAAAAACACTGTCGAGAAAGGTCTGCAGTTTGCATACGCACACCGCCAGATCAAAAAGAGGACTTACCGTTCACTGTGGATCACGCGTATCAACGCCGCCGCTCGTACATACGGTATGACCTATTCTGAATTCATGGGTAAGGTTAACGCCAAAGGCGTCGCCCTGAACCGCAAGGTTCTGGCAGATCTGGCGCTCAACGAGCCCAAGGCTTTCGAAGCAATAGTTAACGCAGTTAAATAGCCTGTCCGCAGGGGGGGGGCAACTCCTCCGTCGGCAGACGATCGCTACGTTGTCCCTTGTGGACGCCGAGACGGTCGAAGCAAAGCGGGATGCAAATGCATCCCGCTTTTTTCATACCCACACCTTCCACTCCACATAGATTCATAATTCGTACCCGCTTTCCCGGCAAACGACACCACCCTTCCCATTTCTGTCTCCTACTTCTGCTTCCACACCCGCTCTCTGTCCCTCAGACATTTCCCATCCACGTCTTCAACACACGCCTCCGACTCTCTTTCCAACTCACATGACTCACATTCCATACTCTTCTCCTCGACACCCATTCTCGACACTCATCTTCGACACGTAATACTCACATGTCTTCGGTTTACATCTCAAGCCCGTATATTCAGACCGCTTCTCGAACCGCAAGATACGCCCTTCGCATAACCGACCGACATATACACAAAGTAATATCGGTAATACGGCCGTTTCGGGAACACAGAGGTATTCACACACCCTACCCCACTCTCGGAGCCGACCTTACAAAAAAAGGAGGCGAATTTTCATTCGCCTCCCCGATTGTTTTGTCTTAACGTTACTGCTTGTAAGTAAACGTCCAGAAGTTAATGTTGTATGCGGCATTGCTCATGTAGAACTTGATCTTGTGCATGCCCTCGGTCAACTCAAGCTCGAACGGAGCATTGGGCTGGTAATCGCCCCATCCGCCCGGCGTAGCGTTAAGCGTAAGATCACCGGTGACATTCACGCCGTCTACCTCAACATAGTATGTACCGCCATTACCCGAGGCACTTACAACCACTGAGTAGGTTCCGGCATCCTGCACATCAACCGAGTAGAGGAGCCACTCACCCGAAGCCGTGTAACCGATATTGCCGGCACCCTCGATATCCACATCGGCACTGTTGGTGTCGCCACCGTCCGAACGATAGGTGCTGCCGCCGCTGTTGCCCGACGAGTTGTCAAAGAAGGCCACATTCTTGCCGCCCATATCGAAATCACGGAACCACAACTCCAGAGGAGCCTCGGCACTCAGGATATGCGGGCCGTTGAACGGAAGCGTCGTCGATACGTAAACCGATATCGTCTTCTCGATCGTACCCTTGCGATAATGTACCGTGGTGCTGCCCTCGCCTACACCGGTAATCTCACCGGCAAGGTTCACACGGGCCACAGCCTCGTCATCCGACCACCACTCGAAATCCGAGAGTGATACGTCATTTGCATCGATGGGCACCATCTCGACCGACATTTCGAAGGTACTGCCGATGGTAAGCTGCAAATCATACGAATTGAGCTTTATATCGGTAAGCACGATCTTGTTCTGGACCGTCACGTCCACATAGAAGGTCATGCCGTCACGCTCGGCATATATCGTGGTTGCGCCCTCGCCCACGGCCGTCACAAGTCCGTTCTCGACAGTTGCTATCTCGGCGTCATCGGTATACCAGTTGAACGTACCGCCGTCGGCGGGACTCGCAACCAACTGGGTCTGCTCGCCTACGAACATCGTGACAGACTGCTGATTGACAAATATAGCGTAATCAACCTCCGTTCTGTCATAGTTGTCGCACGCCGTAAAGGTCAATGCGCCAGCGGCGAACAGAGCAGCTAAACTAAATATGTATCTTTTCATTGTACTCGGTTGTTAAGTTATTCTTCAACAGGGGTATCTTCATAGTCTTCCTCATCGTCGGGATTGAACTGCAGACGCAACTCCTCCTTCATCACGTAGGTGACACCCTCAAACGTGTACTGATAGCACAGCAGGAAGGTCTTGTAGGTGTTGAATCCGTCGTCCTCGATAAAGAACTTGTTGGGATACTCGGGATCCTCATTGTCGAGCTGCACGACCTCGACATCGCGATACGGAAGGATCTTGACCTTGCCGTTATCGGCGATTTCGAGTATCATGGCGCCGCGATAGAGCGTCTCCTCGTCGGCCGCATAGGCCTCGTTCCCGACCATCGTACGTACTCGCTTGTCAGTCAGCGGGAAGAGAATCTTTGTTCCGGGCATCGAGAGCTCCGACTGGTCACCCAGAATGCGGCGCTTGCCGCGAAGCGTATAGCTCGTGGTTCCGTCACCGACGGCCCAACGGTTCTCGATAAGAACCTTATAGAGAAGGTAACTCTTCTCGGGATTGATCTCACAACGATCGTAGGTATCAACACGCACCGGGATCAGATAGGTCGTGTCGGGCGAAAGACCCGCAGGACGAATCTTAACGGGGATAACGCCTCCCGTCTCTCCGGCCTTGATGACACATTGCATCGACGTGATCTCATACTTGTCCTTGGGCATGGGCTTGGCATACTTGGCAACCTCCTGATCGTAGTTGTTACGGTTGTATGCCTCGATCAGCTCGGGATCTTCGACGATGTTCACCGTCACATCCTCCGTAATGTTGTTCGTGCCGCCCATCGAAAAGGCCAGATAACCTTCCGACTCGGTCTTGTGAAGACTGAAAACCTTGCTGTTCATGTTTTCGGTGTCACTGATGAAACCGAAGACATTCTTATACTGCTCCTTCTCGAAAACCTTGTTCTCGTTGCACGCGACAAGACCGAGAAGAGCCGCAGCAGTCATTATATATCTGAATTTCATAATCTCAACTTTTTATCCGTGAAACAATTAGTCTTCCCATCCCGGGTTCTGGTCCACTGACGGGAGTTTGCGGATCTCGCTCAGAGGCAGCGGCAGGAACATGAGTTTCTTGTTCACAAGACGCGAGCCGATACGAGAGGTATTGGGGATCACACGGGTATAGAATCCGGCCTTGCCGCTGTCGACATTCATGCCGGTAACAGGCTCGCTCTCGACCTCCTCATATATACCCCAACGGCGTACGTCGAAGTAACGATGGTTCTCGTGCAGAAGCTCGATCATACGCTCACGCTCGATCAACTCCTGCATGTGGTCGGCGCTCGCCAGATCGCCGTCCGACAGGCCCGGCAGACCGGCACGGTGACGTACCTGATCGAAGGCGTTGCGGATCTCCTGAATGTCGCGCGATACGGTATAGGTCTGCTCGCCCAACTGTACGGTATGCGTCGTGGTCAAGTTGTTCAGCGCCTCGGCATACATCAGAAGGATGTCTGCATAGCGGATTATCGGGAAGGCCTTGTCCATACGGCGGGCATTCGTTCCGTCCCATGCATCCGACGGGTGGATGAACTTCTTGATCACATAGCCCGTAGGCGTATAGTCGGTAGCACTGTTCAGCTTACCGTTGGCCGAATCGTAGTAGTAGGTAATGGTCAGGTTGTAGAGTCCCGACGTGGTGCTCGAGCTGCAGGGCCAGTAGCACTCGCTGAAACCTACCGAAGCGTAGAAACGCATCTCACGGTTATTGTACATGTTGAATACGCCGCTGTTGAGACGGTAGCCCGAGAAGTTCTTCTGCTGCGTGGTGAAACCGCTCTCCGAGTAGGGATACTTCTCGCTCGAGTTGTCAATCGAACGGCCGTCAACCATTGCGAAGTTGTCGATAATCTTCTGCGGGAGAGCCATACCGCTCCAACCGCCTGCCTTCAACGGGAATGCCATCTGCGTATTGGCAACAAGCGTACCGCTGTTGCGGGCCCATACATACTCGGGGTTGGTTGCAAGCACAGCCTCGCCGTTGAAACCCTCCGAATACGAACGATAGGGGTCGATACCGGCAGCTCCGACAGGCCACGGCTCATAGTAGTTGGGATCGCTCGTCACACCCTCGGGAAGAGCCGGCGTATCCGAGTCGGCCTCAACAGTATAGAGACGGTACATGGGGGCTCCGCCGTTGGTCATGTCCATCACGCGCTTGGCAGCAGCTGCAGCCAAAGCCCAACGCGACTCGTCATAGGTCTGAGATACATAGTATGCGTCATCCGTGCTGCGCTTCCACGTACCGAAGCAACGCTTGGCAGCGGCACCGCCGTTAAACAACGGGCTGGCGTGATAGAGGCGGATACGGGCTATAAGTCCATAGGCAGCACCCTTCGTCGGACGGCCGAACTCCATGATCGGACGCGTCGCGGGCAGAGATACGGCCGCAGCCTCAAGCTCCGAGCAAATATACTCCACAGCCTCGTCATAGGTCGAACGCGTGCAGTCGTATGCGACGAGCTCCTCGTTCGAGGGGATAACCTCGTCACCGACGATGATCGGGGGACCGAAGACTGTCAGGATCTTATAGTAGGCGTATGCACGCAGGAAGCGCGTCGTCGCCATGATCTCGGCACGGTCGATGGCCGTCATGTCAGCAGCCTCGTCGATACGCTGGAACAGAGTGTTACACTTACGGATGGCAATGTATGAGTTTCGGTACATCGTCTCGAAAGAGTAGAGGTTGCTGGCGTTGATCTCGTTCAACACCAGACGCAGACCGTTATAACCGTGCAGAGTCTCGTACATGGTGAAAGCCTCGTCGGTAGCCAACGGACCCGGAGTGTCGGCATTCTGATGGATCGAACCCTCGTCGCCGAAATAGTTCGTGATACCCCACATGTAGGCCTCAACATTTCGCGTACTGTTGAATACCGAGTCGATCTTTATCTCATCGGAAAAATATCTGTCTACATCAAGGAAGTTGCAAGACCCGAACATCGAAGCAACCGCCAGCGACAGAACTATCATATATAATCGCTTCATCTTAAATCTCATTTTTAAGGTTAGAAATGGACATACATCTGGAAGGTTATCGTCATCGGGAGAGGATATACCTTACCGTTGCTGGTAGCCTGCTCGGGATCGAATATCTTGACCTTGTCCCAAACGCAGAGGTTGTTGCCCACCAACTGGAAGTCGATCGACGAAATACCGACCTTCTTCAGCGCATTGGCCTTGTAGTTGTAGTTGAGCGTAATCTCCTGCAGACGCAGATAGCGTGCATCACCCTTCCAGAAGTCCGACGTCTGTGAATTGTTGTTGTTCAGACCGTACTGCAAACGGGGATAGAGAGCATTCGGATTCTCTGCAAGACTCGGGTCGATACCGTTTGCCTCGGCGTACTCCTTCGGGATCCAACGGTTGCGCGGGTCAGCCGCCTGAGTCAGCACGTTACCCGTACGTCCCTCGTAGAAGGGGGTGTAACCCGTACCGCCGCGGAAATAATCCGTACGTCCCGTACCCTTGAAGAGCACACCGATCGTGAAGTTCTTGTACTGGAACTCACCTCCGAAACCATACATCAACAGCGGGTTGAAGCTGTATGCGATGGGCACCATGTCATCGGCGTCGATACGGCCGTCACCGTTGACGTCACGATACTTGATATCACCCGGCATAACCGTACCGAAGGTCTGGATGGGGCTGGTCTCGACATCGTACTCATCCTTGAACAGGCCCAGTGACTGGTAACCGCGGACTACGCCGTAGGGATAACCCGAAGCCTCCTGATAGGGGTATGCGGGGTTGGCCTCCTCCCAGTTCTCGACATCGTTCTTCGAGTAGGTGAAGTTGCCTCGCAGGGTCAGCCACGTATTCTTGCCCAGACGCTGCGTGAAGCTGATGTTACCGTCGGCACCGTAGCTTCTCATGGCACCCACGTTACTGTAGGGCTGAGAGATAAGACCCACGTATTCGGGCACCTGCACACGCTGCTGGAAGATACCGTCACGCTTGTCGTTGAAGAAGTCGACCACGAAGTTGACCTTGTCGCCGAACAGACGGCCCTCGATACCGAGGTCAGCCTTGATAGCCTTCTCCCACAACAGGTTGTCGGCACCGATATAAGACTCGATAAGGCTCTCGACTGCGGTCGAGCCGAACGGCGACACCGAACCGCGGTTTACGAGTGTCAGGTAAGGGAATCGCTGATTTCCGGCCAGACGGTCGTTACCTACCGTACCGTACGATGCACGGATCTTGAGGAAGTTCAGGAAAGGAAGGCCGCGACGCATGAATTCATACTGCGTGGGGACCCATCCGAGAGCCACCGAGGGGAAGAATCCGAAACGGCGGCCCGGCTGGAAGTTCTCCGAACCCGTATAACCGAAGTTGAAGTCGATCATGTAGGTATCGCGGAAACCGTAGGTGATACGGCTCGACAGACCCTGATAGCGCATCGGGATAGAGTTCATGTTGGTGGTACCCGAACTTGCCGTCTTCTCGTCGCTCATGTAGTAGTAAACCAGAGCCGATACACGGTGGTCGTCACCGAAGACGCGGTCATAGTTCAACGTACTCTCAAAGTGGTACTTGCGATACTGGTCAGTGCTCTTGCCGTAAGATGCGGCCTGCTCGGGAACACGCAGGATCGTCACGAGTTCACCATCCTGCGTACGGCCTACGGCCTCATAGAGCGCGGGCTGGATAAGGCGCGACTCATTGAACCAGCTGGTAATATCGTATGCGCCCTGTGCACGGATCTTAAGACCCTTGGTTATCATCGACAGGTCCTGCTCGATGTTCAGCGTCACCTTGCCCGAGAACTCCTGAGACGAGCGGCGGCCCATCTGGTTGATCATCACATAGGGAGAGGTCTCAGAACCAGAACCTACGGCCGGCATCTGGCCGTTAGAGTACATCGTGGGAAGACGAAGAGGGTTGATCGACGCCTGTGCCTGCCATATATAGTCGGTATTGGCAACACCGGGCTCGTTCTGAACCTTCAGGAAGCCGTCCGAACCGAAGTAGATCTTCGTCGTCTTGGTCAGGTTGATGTCGATATTGGCACGATACGAATAGGTATTGTAACCTACGTTCGAGCTGTAGATACTCGACTTGTCCTGCTTGTAGGCCGCATCCTCGATGCTGGCACCCAAACTAAGGAAGTACTGTGCGGCCTGTGCACCGCCTCGTGCGCTGACATAGTAGCTCTGCTTCCACGAGTTGTGCTTGATGATCTCGTCCTGCCAGTTCACATCGGGATAGAGGTCGGGATCCAGACCGTTGCGGATAATGTTCATCTCGATATCCGAGTAGAGGGGCTCCTCGCCACGGACGGCGCGGGCCTCGTTTGCCAGCTGTGCATACTCGTATGCACCGACATAATTGGGCAGACGCTTCAGATGCGAGAGCGTGAAGGCCACACGGGCCGTAATCTCCAGCTTGTCGATCTTACCGCGCTTGGTGGTGATCAGCACAACGCCGTTTGCACCTCGCACACCGTACACGGCCGTTGCCGAGGCATCCTTCAACACCGAGAAGCTCTCGATATCGGCGGGGTCGAGTGAGTTGATGTCACCCTCCAGACCGTCGATAAGCACCAGAGCCGAGGCGTTGGCACCGAAGGTACCGATACCGCGGATCCAGAAGTCGGCGATATTCTTACCGGGCTCACCGCTCGACATGGTCGAGATCACACCCGCAACACGTCCTCCGAGGAGGTTGGCCACCGAAGCCACCGGCTGCTGAAGGTCATTTACGTCGACACTCGTCACGGCCGACAGCGTCGAAATCTTACGCTGCGTACCGAGTGCCGTCACCACCACCTCTTCCACTTCGGTGGCACTTTCGGTGAACTTGATGTCGAGGTTCTGCTCCTGCTTGGTCACCAGATACTCGACGTCCTTGTATCCCAGATACGAGAACAGCAGCGTGCTGCCTCGCGAAACCTTTATCGTGAACATACCGTCCGAGTCGGTCATCGTACCGATGGCGGGGTTGTCCTTCACCACCACGCTGGCGCCGACCAACGGACCGTTGCTGTCCGATACCTTACCCTTCATCGTATACTCTTGGGCAAAGATCGACTGTACACCTATAAATAAGAATATAAATAGGGAACATATAAATGCTGAATATTTCATATCAGTTGTGTCGTTAAGGGTTAATTAATCGAGAGCTTACGTATACGGGCATTGCCATAGTCGGCTACGTAAACCGTACCGTCCTCGGCAATACCAATACCGCGCGGATACTGGAACAGAGCCTCCTCCTCGGTACCGTCCTGCCAGCCTGCCGTACCCGGCATACCGAGTACCGTCTCGACGGTTCCGGTGCGGTAATTGTCCCTATCAATCACCATGCGGCGAATGCACTGGTTATCGCAGTCGGCAATATACATGTTGCCATCGGCGTCGCAGAACATCTGGAACGGGCGACGGAACTGCGCATTCTCCAGCTTGCCGTCGCGGTGGCCGCCCGACGTCTGGGGCGACGACAGACGCTCGAAGGTCTCAAGACATGCAGCCTGTGCCTCTGCCGGATCGTCATATCCGTTGTAGGCCGACACGTCGATGCAGCAGATACTGTTGGCCGTACCGAGCGTACCCTGAGGCGTCTCGTATGCCAGACCGTTGCTGTCCATCGTGATATAGAGGATATTCGGGTGCTGGGGATTGAACGACAGACCGTAGCTGTCACCCTGCGGCGTTACGGCGATAACCGTCGTCTCGTAGCTCTTGGGGTCAATACGCACCACTTGTCCGAAATAGAAACGGCAGTAGATGTATCCGTCGTCGGGATTCACCACCATACAGTGCTTGTAACCGTTGGTTATCTGCGCAGGTATTCCTGCAGGCCACTTCATCTCGCGGTAACGCGGAGCCCACATCTCCTTGGGGTCGAGCGTCATGAACGAGCCGATGGTGGTCTCCGTGGCAAACGATACGACCTGAGTCTCAGGGTCGACGCACGGTACGTTACCGATGGTATTCGAAGCGAGCGTTACCAACTCGCTGTTCACCTCGTCTATACGGGCGATCGTCGAAACGTCGCCCTCATCACCGTTACGGCTGATCACGAATACGTTGCCGCTCTCATCCACACAGCAATAGTAGGGCGAGACCTGAGCCTCGGCCAATGTTCCGGCCTTGTAGATCTTCGTTCCGTTGCCCACGACCGTAGCCACGGTCATCGACGACTCATAGAGGAAGATGTCGTTGTACACCACCGAGTCCTCGCCGATGACAACAGACAACTTACACTCGTCTCCCGGCAGACGCGGCGCCTGAACGTAGATCTCGCTTCCGGTAGTGCCGATAACGGCAGCCGGACGCTGGTTGAAATAGACTCTGATGGCACTCGGATCGGTTCCGAAGTTGCTGCCCTGCAGAATCACCTTCTCCTGATACTTTCCTTCCTTAGGATAGAAATCGGTCAATTCGATGGGCTTAGACGGATCGTATGGTTGTCCGCCGCCTGCCGTCGAATCGTCTTTACACCCAACAATGCCCATAGCACATAACATCACTACGGACAGTAAGGGTTTTCTCACGTTGAATCTGTTCATGGTTAGAAATTTAGTTAGGTTGATGGTTTGTCTGATAAATGGTATATACATCTCCATACAACGTTCTGCACCGCATCGTCAAGGTGCCTGTGCAATACGTTGTCAAATTCGGACTCCACACATTGATCCGAACATTAAGTATGCAATGGTGATGTAGTTAAAGGATCGTAGTTAGGCTCTACTCATAGGCATAAACATTTAGGTTAGAGTTGTTCTTTATTTTAGGTTCAAAACGGTTGGTTCAAATCTTTCCCAACCCGCAATCGCAGGATACCTTCGCACCAAGCGAAAGCCCCCTTTACGGACACAGGGAATATGCTGTCGTTCTCGTATCATCGTCAAGCATACAACGATACGGCCATTTTCACGGGCTCCGCCGCCCGCCGCCAATCGAATACAACAAAACACGATAATCGATGCGACACTGTATCACCTACATGTCACACCGACTGCATCCACGGCCCGATTTGCCGCGCTTGTACTCTACAAAACTGTGATTTACAACAAAATGACATGCCCGATAGGGGGGGGGCAATTTTCCCTCCTCATGTCTCCGCGCGCATTTGTCCAATGACGCGGTCAAATAATATAACCTGTTTTCGGGCATTATTACACTTCCTTCTTCATTTACAAAGTTAATCATTATTTGCATTCAAGCAACATTTCAGACATAATTTTTTTATTATAAATTTTTCGTTTCTATATCTCCACTCTTTCGATTGGTAAATTTAGCCATTCGGTTTTTATAAAAAAAAGGCCAATAACACTTTTAATACTAAACCGTATAAAGAGCAAATAATGTTACGCGGGAAAAGACAAATTGCATTTTCACCGCATAGGTTCAGCGTCGACGCGCATATAGCAATATTAGTCAGCGGAATAACAGCAGCAGGAAAAATTCGAAAAGAGGCCGCCCATGACGCTATGTGCCGTCAGGGCGAAACGCGCGCCAAAACATTTATTAAAAATTTTTACAATACACCGCCCGCCATACGTCTGCCTCTCTTCCGCGAATCATGGAAGAAATATACCCTTCATGGAAATAATTGTCGTCTGCGGCACAATCATACGCATGGCGAAACAGAGGAAAATATTGGAGATTTATCCGATAAAGGGCTATTAAAATAGGATCAGGAGCGTCATGGAAACGGCACAGCGATACATCCCCCCCCGTAAAACCGCAGGTTTGACTTGCCATTGCATCGCCGGTTTATTATCTTTGTTGTTACCAACCGGACAAATACCATTTACGACATGAGAATAATACCACTACTGACGATGCTGTTGCTGTGCCAACAGCTCACGGCACAGGATGTCGGCCGCATGACGATTGATCTCGGCGGACGCTGGAGTTTCGCGCTCGATGCCGACGGCACGGGGCAAACCAAAGGTTACACCGACCGGGAGCTGCCCGACAGCGTCACCCTACCCGGGACGACCGACACGAACGGCAAGGGTTACCGTAACGACAACCGCAGCGAGACGACACATCTCTCGCGCCGCTACACCTACACGGGGCCTGCATGGTACAGCCGACAGGTCGATATTCCCGCCGCGTGGCAGGGTCGCACGATAACCTTTACGCTTGAGCGCACGCGCCCGACGCGCGTATGGGTAGACGGTGAGTATGTCGGCTCCGACAGCCGCATCTCCGCGCCGCAACGCTATGACCTGACGCAATACCTCACCGCAGGCCGCCACCGCATAACCGTATGTGTCGACAACGGCGAGAGCATTCCCGCACAGGTACGCAACAGCTCCCATGCCTGCTCCGAGTCGACACAGACCAACTGGAACGGCATATTGGGACGCATTGAACTCGAGGCGGCCGATGCAGTACACATATCCGACATACGCGTCTATCCCGACCCCGAGGCCAAAAGCGCACGCGTCAGGATTACGGTTGCCGGATCGGAAGATCTGGCCGACGGCACCCGTCTGACACTCTCGGCAGAGGCATTCAACTCGCCGCGCCGACACCGCGTCGAGGCCGTAACGGCGCCCCTGCAACGCGGCCGCGCGGAGTACGACATAACGCTCCCGATGGGTGAAAATGCGCTTCTGTGGAGCGAGTTCTCACCCGCACTGTATCGTCTTACGGCCCGCATCGAGGGACACGACGAAATCCAAACGACATTCGGTCTGCGCCGGTTCGCGGCCGTGGGGACACAATTCTCCATAAACGGCCTTACGACATTCCTGCGCGGCAAGCACGACGCATGTGTTTTCCCACTTACGGCACACACGCCCATGGACGTCGAATCGTGGCGTCACTACTTCCGCACACTGCGCGACTACGGCATCAACCACTGCCGCTTCCACTCGTGGTGTCCGCCCGAGGCATGTTTCACGGCCGCCGACTTGGAGGGCATATACCTTCAGGCCGAGTTGCCGATATGGGGTTCGCTCGGCAATGACGATAGCCTCAACAACTTCCTCACCACGGATGGTATAGCCATACAGCGTGCCTACGGCAACCACGCATCATTCGTGATGTTCGCCCTCGGCAACGAGATGTCGGGCGACCAGAAGGTTATGAATGCGCTTGTGGAGCGCTTCCGCGCCGAGGATGACCGCCATCTCTACGCCTACGGTTCGAACAACTATCTCGGCTCGCGCGGCCACGCCGCAGGCGAGGATTACTTTGTCACCTGCCGCAACGGCTGGGCCGACGACTACTCGACCCATACGCGCGGATCATTCTCCTTTGCCGACGCCGAAGAGGGTGGCATCATAAACAACACCTACCCCAACACCCGTACCGACTTCTCGCAAGCCATAGCTTCGTGTCCCGTGCCCATCATAAGCCACGAGACGGGACAGTTCCAGATATATCCCGACTATGCACAGATCGACAAATACACGGGTGTACTTGCCCCGTGGAATCTTGAGGAGTTCCGCCGACGTCTGCGCGAGGCCGGCATGGAGTCGCAGGCCGAGGATTTCGCCCGCGCATCGGGCGAGTGGGCCGTACGGCTCTACCGCGCCGACATAGAGATGGACCTGCGCACACGCGGATTCGGCGGCTTCCAGCTGCTCGACCTGCAGGACTATCCGGGACAGGGTTCGGCATACGTAGGCATCCTCGACGCTTTCATGGACTCGAAGGGGCTCATCACGCCCGAACGTTGGCGCGAGTTCTGCAGCCAGACCGTGCCGCTGTTCATCTGCGACCGCGTATGCTGGATTGCCGACAATAATATTTACGGCGACATCCGCATAGCCAACTACTCGCCTCAGGATCTTGCCGGCCGAAAGGTCGCATGGCGCCTATCCCGCCAAGATAAGGGCCGCACCATAGCCGCAGGCACGATAACAATCGAACCGCAGCCGGAGAAGCAGGGAGTGTTGGATGCAGGGACAATCGCGACGCTGCTGCCCGAGTCAAAAAAGGCGTATGAGGTATGCCTTACGCTCGAAATAAAGGGCACGCCATACCGTAACAGCTACACATTCTGGGTATATCCCGACCGTGGGGCCGTAGACGTTGCCGCCGAGAGCTCAGCCGCAAAGGTAACCGTTACACGCACTGTCGACGCAGCACTCGAGGCACTGGCACGCGGCGAAAAGGTGCTGCTGATGCCCGACCGCACACAATGCGCCGATGCCACAGTCGGCGGGCTCTTCCAGACCGACTACTGGAATTACCGTATGTTCAAGAGCATTTGCGACAACATGCACAAGGAGCCATCTCCGGGCACGCTCGGCATACTCACCGACCCCGAACACCCGCTCTTCGAGGACTTCCCGACCGATTTCCATACCGACTGGCAATGGTACGCCATCGTCAAGAACAGCTACCCGCTCATTCTCGACACCATGCCCGAGGGCTACCGTCCCACGGTGCAGGTGATCGACAACATCGAACGCAACCACCGTCTCGGACTGCTCTTCGAGGCAACCGTAGGCAAAGGCAAGCTCCTCGTATGCATGGCCGACCTGCAGCCCGCGGCCGACCTGCCCGAGGTGCGGCAGTTTATGCGGTCGATATTGCGCTACATGTCGTCAGGCGACTTCAAGCCCGACACGGAGATGTCACCCCAACAGCTGCAGGAGATCTTCCACACGCAGGGCAACGACCAAATCGAGGCGCTGCACAACATATCGTACGATTAACACTATTACAAACTTCAAGAGGCCAACCCGGAAAGGTTGGCCTCTTGAAGTTTTATAAGTTGCGGTTTCTATTTGTTATTGCGGTAAGCCTCCACTCCGCTGCGAAGGAACTGCACGAAGGCATCCACGTCGAGATCATAACCGCGCGGCTCGACCAGAGGCTCGCCGTTGCGGCCCTGAAGAACATAATATGGCTGGGCATTGACGCCGTATGTCTTCAATGCATAGTATGAGTTGATCTTGCCCAGCGTCTTGAGCACCTTGCCCGTATCGGTCGTAACCCAGTCGCTCTCGTCGACCTTGAGTTTGTCGTCGGCATAGAGAGCCACGATCACATACTCGTTGCGCAGCAGCTCCAGCACACGGGAATCCGACCACACGCGCGCCTCCATCTCACGGCAGTTGACGCAGCCGTGACCCGTGAAGTCCACAAAGAGAGGTTTGTCGACCTTGGCAGCATAGGCCTCGGCCTCGGCCAGATCGAAGAATCCCTCCAGTCCGAGCGGCAATTTGAGCACATCGCCGTACTTGACACCCGTCTCGGGCGCTGACGACTGCGACGATGGCGCCGCCGCGCCACTGCCCGCCGTCATGACGAAATCCTGCGTCTGCATCGGCGGCATATATCCCGACAAGGCCTTCAAGGGCGCGCCCCACATTCCCGGGATCATATATACGACAAATGCGAATGTAATGATCGCCAGCACCAGACGCGTAACCGACAGATACGGCATATCGCTGTCGTGCTTGAAGCGCAACTTACCCAACAGATAGAGGCCCAGCAGAGAGAAGATGACGATCCACAGGGCCAGATAGACCTCACGGTCGAGAATGCCCCAGTGGTATGTCTGGTCGGCCACGCTGAGGAACTTCAAGCCCAACGCCAGCTCGACAAATCCCAGAACGACCTTCACCGAGTTGAGCCAGCCGCCGCTCTTGGGCAGCTTCTTGAGCCACGAGGGGAAGAGTGCGAACAGGGTGAACGGAAGCGCGAACACGACCGAGAATGCCAGCATCGTTATGATCGGAGTCCAGAACTCGCCCGAGGTCGACTGTATGAGCACCGAGCCTACGATGGGTCCCGTGCACGAGAACGACACCAGCACCAGCGTCAGAGCCATGAAGAATATGCCTGCAAGGCCCTTCTTGTCGGACTTCGAGTCGCTGTCGTTGACCAATTTCTCGGGCAGCACGATCTCGAACGCACCGAAGAACGAGGCGGCGAAGATCATGAAGACGGCAAAGAAGATAAGGTTCGGAAGCCAGTGCGTCGCCAGCCAGTTGAATATGTCGGCCGTAACCACATCACCGCCCACGAGCCACGTGATGAGGATTATGATGCCGATGGGCACCGTATAGAGTATAACGATAAACAGTCCGTACATGAGTGCGCGGAAACGTCCCGCGGCGGCCGAGCCCGAGCCCTTCAGGAAGAACGACACCGTCATCGGGATCATAGGGAAGACGCACGGCGTCAGCAGCGCCACCAGCGCCCAGCCTATCGCGCTCAGGATATATCCCCACAGCGAACCGCCCGACGAGGCCGGCGCAGCAGCCGAGACCTTTGATTCATTCGCCGCAGCTTTGGCAGAGTTGTCGGTTGCCGGAGCCGATGCCGAAGCGGCAGACTTTCCGACCTCAATCGAGAAGTCGTTGTCGCCCGTGACACAGTTAGTTTCGTTGCAAGCCATCCAGTCGGCCGTAACGGCTATCACGGCACCATCCGTGCAACGCACATTCTGTGCGAACTGCGCGCGGCCCTCATAATATCCTATCTCCATCTCGTAGATGGGATCGAACTCGCGGTGAGCCTCCGCCAAGGCATATACCCCGCCATCGAGCGTATACGCTCCGTCGGGCGTAAACTCGAACGACGTAGCCATTGGGCCGCCCATTTCGTACGGGCCCAGATCGTAGATATGCCAGCCCGCATCCACCGTCGCCGTGAAGACTATACGGTAAAGGCCCGTCTCCAGCTCATCCACCGAAGTGCTCCACTTGACAGGCTCGAGCTGCGCCCACGACGGCAGGGCCGCAACCAAGGCGACGCAGGCAAAAAGAATACGTTTGAAAAATCCCTTCATTACAATATATTCGTTGTTTTGTTCTTAACCATAAGGCCTTCGCACTGCATTCACAGCTCGCGGCAGCCGAAAAATCAGCGTCAAAAATATCACAAAAAACTCGTATCTGCAAATCGTCGAAAGAGTTGCCCCCACATGTCGGCCACAGCAACACAAGGATGTTACCGCTCACGATGGCACAAAATATCCGCACGACGCCAAAAAGACTCTTTTGTGCGCGTGCGGACAAGACGTGCGGACAACATATCGCAACTCCATACACCGCCGCATGACGACAGTTTCAGCAGACGCAATATCCGACGCCGATATTCATATAAGTCATGACCTGATCGGCCGATCAGTCGATCGTGAAGCAGCGGCGCTCGTCCTCGCCCACCGTGATCGTGACCGTCATGGCATCCTCCGGAAGCAGCGGCTCGATCTTCTCGGGCCACTCGACCAGACAGAGCTCTCCCGAATAGAAGTACTCCTCGTATCCCAGATCGAGAGCCTCCTCGACGTTGTTTATACGGTAAAAATCGAAATGGTATATTCGTCGGCCGCCCTCACCCTCGTACTGGTTCACCAACGCAAACGTCGGACTTGTCACCGTATCCTCGGCGCCCAGAGCCGCCGCCATGCGGCTTATGAGGGTCGTCTTGCCGGCCCCCATAGGGCCGCGGAAAAGCACGACACTGCGGCCGCGCAACTCCCCCAACACCGCCTCGGCTACCTTCGGCAGTTCGGAGAGCGATTCGATCTCAATCTTTTTCATGTAAAAGTTATAATGTTATAATTTGGGTTTCAATACTATGTACGGCACGATCATCTCCTCCATCGAGATGCCGCCGTGCTGGAACGTATTGCGATAATATCGTATGAATCGGTTCGCATCGTTGTTGTAGACCAGAAAATCGGTGTTGTAGGCGAAGATGTAGCTCGACGAGAGATTTATGCGCGGGAGCTGTATGTCCTCCGGCCGCAGCACCTCGTACACCTCGCGCGAGTTGTACTGCAGGTTGCGCCCCGTCTTGTAGCGCAGGTTGGGCGAGGTCTCGCGGTCGCCCGTCACCTTAACAGGATTGTCCACACGTATCGTACCGTGGTCCGAGGTTATGATCACCGTATGGCCGCGCTCCGACAGCAGCTTCAACAGCACGAACAGATCCGAATGCTCGAACCACGAGCGCGTCAGAGACCTGAACGACGCCTCGTCCTCGGTCAGCTCGCGGATGATGTCGGTCTCGGTACGCGCATGCGACAATATGTCCAGAAAGTTATATACGATAACAGAGAAATCGGCATCGTAGATGCGCTGTATGTTGTCGATGAGCTTGCGCCCCGCCTCCGGACGCACCAGTTTGTCGAAGGTCCAGCGCCACCGTTTGCCACACGATGTCAGCTGACGCGAAAGGAACTCCTCCTCGTATTGGTTCTTGCCGCCCTCCTCGTTATCGTTGAGCCACTTGTTGGGCATGAGTTTGTCGATGGCAAGGGGCATCAGGCCCGCAAAGATCGCATTGCGCGCATATTGCGTGGCCGTAGGCAGGATCGCACAGTAGAAGTCGTCGACCTCAACGTCGTAATACCCCCTCAGCAGCGAACTGATCGACCGCCACTGGTCGTAACGGAAATTGTCGATCAGAAGCAGCGTCGTACGGCCGTGAGACTCCACGTCGGGAAGGATCTTCTTGCGCATGAGCGTGTGCGACATGACGGGTATCTCCTCCTCGTCCACACGCTTGTTGATCCAGTTGTAGTAGTTGCGGCGCACGAACTTGCAGAACTCCTGATTGGCCTCGCTCTTCTGATATACGAGCACCTCCTTGATACTCTGGTCCATCGAGTCCGAGAGGTCGATCTCCCACCCCGTGATCTTGCGGTAGAGCGTGCACCATGCCCCGAATGACGAGGCCATCTGGCACATGTTCGATATGCGCCCGAACTCGGCACGGTAGTCGGCCGTAGTCTGCTCGGTCACCAGCTGCTGCGAATGCACGCACTTCTTGATCGAGAGCAGCACCTGATTGGGGTTGACGGGCTTGATTATGTAGTCGGCGATCTTCGATCCGATCGCCTTGTCCATGATGTTCTCCTCCTCGCTCTTGGTCACCATGATAACGGGCGTGGTGGGCCGCACCTCCTTGATCAGCGGAAGCGTCTCGAGGCCCGTCATGCCGGGCATCATCTCGTCGAGGATTATCAGGTCGTAGGGTGTGGCGCGCACCATGTCGATGGCGTCGTAACCGTTGTTGCAGGTATCCACCTCGTAACCCTTACCCTTGAGAAAAAAGACATGCGGACGCAGAAGCTCTATCTCGTCATCCACCCAAAGTAGCTTAACCATAACGTTCAGAGTTTTTTACACACTTGCCGCCTCGGTGCGGCCTTCCCTTTCATATAACGTACGGAACACCTCCCGAATTGTGGGAAACGACATCTTAATTCGCCGCCGTACCTCCGCGTCATCGACCCACTCGGCCGCGACGATACCCTCTTCACCCTGCGGACGCAGCACGGAGCCTTCGGCCGCCCGCATCTCGAACCACGACGTATGCTTCATCTCCCAGCGGCCGTATAGGTTGTAGCAGTGTATGGTCGTGCAGAGCAGCCCCCCCACCGAGGCCACATGCACCCCCGTCTCCTCCTCGGTCTCGCGCGCGGCACACGCCTCGAGCGACTCGCCCGCCTCGCGGTGTCCCTTCGGAAGATCCCAGCGGCCGTTGCGGCATATAAGCAACCGACGTCCCAGACCGTCCACGGCCACGCCGCCCGCAGCCTCGACCTGCACGAACTGTGCCGCCAGCGAGGCCATCGTACGCTCGACATCGGGCGTCAGGACGGCGATATATTTGTCCGTTTCGGCTTTTTTAACTAAATTCGTGCGCGAAATACGCAGTTCGTCGTCACACTCCATAACGGAATATATCGACGGAAGAGGTTGCGACGTGATTACGACGCTCACATCGGCAAAGTATATTGTGTAAGTATCCATTATGTCCGAGGCCGCCATCGGTGCGGCGGCGCGACTGCAAAGATACGAAAAAAGATATGCAAAGGCCACAGCGCAGAAGATTCGCTGCCGAAGTTTTCCGCTCCGAGTTTCCGTCGCGCATCGCCGCCTGCCGTATTTCGTGATATGAAGGCCGGAGACGCGTTTCGCCAAATCGCTTTCAAAGCGGCTGGCGCGACGCATGAAAGACTATTAAATTACAAGACAAACACACACTCTAAACCATGAAAAAAGCAATATCAATCGTTATGATCGCATCATCCTTGGCCGCGGCCTCGTGCTCTACGCAGACAGTGCCCGAATCGAGCAGCCCGAAGGGTCTGCTCACGGCCGAAGAGATCAGCGCCGCACGCTTCACACCCGAAGTGATGTGGAAGATGGGACGTCTGGGCGAGGCGGCCCTCTCGCCCGACGGCACGATGGCCGTATATACGGTCACCCGCTACGACATGCAGGAGAACAAGGGCACCACGGTTATATTCCTGCACGACATGGCGACGGGCAGCGAACGCGCCCTGACCGACACCTCGTCGAACGCATCCTCGCCGCAGTGGAACAGCGACTCGAAACGCATCTATTTTCTCTCCGACCGCAGCGGCACGATGCAGGTGTGGTCGATGAACCCCGACGGCGGCGACGTACGTCAGGTATCCGACATACACGAGGGCATCGACGCCTACGGCATAGCCCCCACCGAGCAGAAACTCTTCTTCACGCGCAAGGTTCACGCCGCAGACCGACGTTCGGCCGACGTCTACAAGGATATGGACAAATCGCAGGCACGCATATACGACGACCTGATGTGCCGACACTGGAACTATTGGGACGAGGGCGACTACAGCCATATATTCATTGCCGACATCCGTCCCGAGGGCCTCATCAATCCGGTCGACATACTCGGAGAGGATGCCGCATGGGACGCCCCGCTGGCACCCTACTTCGACGCCTCGGAGATTGCGTGGAGCCCCGACGGCACAAAGCTCGCATATACATGCAAGAAGCTCACGGGTACGGCCTATGCCGTCTCGACCGACTCGGACATATACGTCTATGACACGGCCGACGGCTCGACCGTAAACATCAACAAGCCCCTTACGGGCGGCCTTTCGAACGACCCGGCAGCTCCGCGTATAGACGTAGCCGAGGCAGTAGGCTACGACCGCTACCCCGTATGGTCACCAGACGGTAAGCGCATAGCCTACCGCTCGATGGCCACCCCCGGCTACGAATCGGACAAGGACCGTCTGATGATATACGACACGGGCACGGAGAAGATCACTGATCTCTCCGCAAACTTTGACCACAGCGCCCAGAACGTCGCATGGACCGACAACGACAACCTGCTCTTCATCTCGGCCATCGAGGGCACGCAGCAGATATGCTCGGTAGCCGTACCCGCCTCGGGCAACGGTGCCGACGCTGAAGTCAAGGTACTCACCTCGGGCGACCACCACATATCGTCGTTCAGCTGGCAAAACGGGAAGTGCATAGCCGCCATCATGACCATAAGCCGCGACAACGAGCTCTTCGCGATGGATCTGGCCTCGGGCAAGGGAGAGCAGATAACGTTCGTAAACAAGGAGATATACGACAACATACACATGGGCGAAGTGCAGAAGCGCTGGGTAACCACCACCGACGGCAAGCAGATGCTCACATGGGTGATCCTGCCCCCGGACTTCGACCCCGCGAAGAAATACCCCACGCTGCTCTATTGCGAGGGCGGCCCGCAAAGCACCGTCACCAACGGCTGGAGCTACCGTTGGAACTTCCAGCTCATGGCGGCACAGGGATATGTCGTCGTGGCGCCCAACCGCCGCGGATGCCCCTCATTCGGCAGCGAGTGGCGCGAGCAGATCTCGGGCGACTACTCGGGGCAGAACATCAGCGACTACCTCTCGGCCATCGACGACGTGGCACGCGAGCCGTGGTGCGACACCGACCACATGGGTTGTGTCGGAGCCTCGTACGGCGGATATTCGGTATATTACCTTGCCGGGCACCACGAGGGCCGATTCAAGGCCTTCATCTCGCACTGCGGCATTTTCGACTTCGAATCCATGTACGGCCAGACCGAGGAGCTCTTCTTCATCAACCACGACTATGGCGGCCCATACTGGGAGAAGGAGAACGCCACGGCCATGCGTTCGTATGAGAACTCGCCCCACAAGTTCGTCGACAAGTGGGATACGCCCATACTGATCTTCACAGGCGAATTCGACTTCAGAATACCCTACACGCAGTCGCTCGAAGCCTTTACCGCAGCACGCCTAAAGGGGCTCGACGCCCGACTCGTGGAGTTCAAGAACGAGGGCCATCAGGTATTCAAGCCACAGAACTCGATGGTATGGAACCGCGAGTTCTTCGGCTGGCTCGACAAGTACCTCAAAAACTGATATCGTAAAACAGCGACCGTCACGGCGAGGTCGGATGTTGGAACATCATCCGATCCCGCCGTTTCCGTCTCCGGCACACATCATATTCATCGTCCGGCAGTTGAGCCGTCACGGGTTTTCATGATCAAAATATGCCCGTTCGTTGAATTTATTTCCTTTTCAATCTCAGTGTTACTACTTTTGGAGCATAAAATGCAAACCGAAAACAAGCGGTACGCCGCCACAGTGTTATAAAAACACAGTGCCATAAAACAACATAACAACAGATGTACAGACTTTTCGTCTTCGCCATATCGCTTGCTCTCACTTTGCTCGCATCATGCACGGCAAAAGACACGCTTCCGCATCCCGATGCCGGTCCCGTCACCGTAGGGTTCCGTGTCGGCGGGGAGCAGACCCGTACCCAGATCAACGACGACGGCCGCAGTACCTCGTGGTCGAAGGACGACCGCATAGCGTTATGGGCGCGCAACGAAGCCAGTGAGTTCACACTCAATGCCCAGCCTTTCGACATATATTACCGCAGCGTAAACAACGCCGGGGCATACTTCACCTCAACGCTGCCTCAGGCGATGGCCGAAGGCCGCTACACCTATTATGCGGCATATCCGCTGCCCGAGAGCCTCGACGGCACGAAGGCGACATTCACCATCCCCGCCGTGCAGGATGGGCGCGTCGGCAGCGGCGCCGATATCATGATCGCCACTCCGGCCGAAGCCTCGCAGCTCGGGCCTCTGGAGAACGGCCCCGATCTGTCGCTCACGATGCAACACATGTTGCACGTGCTGCGCTTCTACATACCCGAGGGTGACAACGTCCTCGGCGAGCCCGTCGAGCGCATTGTCATCACCATGCCCCAGCAGATCGCAGGACGTGCCACGGCCGACATAACAGATCCCGACGGCGGAATGACACTCGCCGAAGGCGGCAATACCGTCGAGCTGAACCTTACGGAGCCGCTCGACGCCTCAACGGCCGCAGAGTATGCGTATGCCTGCGCCGCAATATTCCCGTCGACGCAATACGGTGCCGACGACGTGATGCAGGTGTCGCTCTACTCGAAGAACTATGCCGCCACGGTGGATGACATACTGCTCGCCGGCCGCACCTTCGCCGCAGGGCATGTGACGCCCGTGCCACTGCATCCTGTGCTGAAAGAGTACCAAAACAAGATTCGGTTCACCATCGCCGCCAACAACCTCGGCGAGGATGTGAAGACCATAACCCTAACGGCACCCGAAGGCGTCAACTGGAGCGAGACGGGCAACAATGTGCTTACGATAGATGCCTCACGCCTAAACTCGGGCGGCTATTACGACCTCAACTTCGATTCCTACAGGTTGATCGCCCTGTATGAGGCCCTTGCAAACCAGCCAGTCAATGTACAGTTCGAGTCTGAAAACGCAATCGTCACCTCGGACATAACAATGCCGGACACCAAAGCCGCAGGTACGTCGGCAGAGGTCGCCCTCACGGTTCCGTATCTTCTTTATGAGAATTTTGATTCTGTACCTGAGTTCTCGAACAATGGAGACGACGGGAACAGTGACAAATCAGAAGTCGCCACAGCGATAACAGGTCTTGCCAATGAAGGTTGGACTGGTAACCAAATAAAAATTTCCAATGGCAGAATGCGTCTTAAAAACAGACGTGAATTTGCATATGCTTCCTCATTCCTTAATGTTGATAGTTATGGTAATTACCGAGGGCGAGCCAACACTCCTCCTATGGGTATCAAGGAGGGGCATTCGGTCAAGGTGCAGATATCGTTCTCGTACGGAGGAGCCACAGAGAATAGTGTTTTCACCCCGCTGATAAGCTTCGGGCACACAACCAACGCTGAGGCATTGGGCGGATATTACGAAGTGTATGTGGGAGGAGGATTAACGTCATCAGGCGGTTCGAGAATAGACACGGAACTGATGTCGGCTGAAGATCCCGGAACAAACGCCACATGGACATCTGATCTGAAAAATGCCCAATTCTATATAGAGAATTGCAATTCTCAAACACGTTTTTCTTGGGAAGTAAACGGTTCGGGAAAGAAGACTAATACCTACTGTAACCAATGGCTCTATATCGACAACATAAGAGTGCAAATAGTAAAATAACAACGGAAAATAAGTTATGAAATTTATCAAGACATCGATTCTGTGTTTAGCTACGGTCGCAGCGGCCGCATGCCACAAGAGCGAGGCCCCTACCGCGACCGACGGCACAATAACATTCGCCGTAGCGGCACAGCAGGAGGTAAACGACGTCACCCGCAGCAAGGTATCCGACATAACGGATCTGCCCGCGGCCGCCGATTTTACGCTCACCATAACCGACGCCCAAAAGAAAACCGTATGGAGCGGGACAATCGCCCAGATGACTGAACCATACACCATCGCCGCAGGTGAATATACCGCTACGGCCCAATATGGCAGCGTCTCGGATGAGGGGTTCGACAAACCGTGCTTTACGGGCAGCATGCCATTCACTATAAATGGCGGTGACTCGAAACAGATCACCATACCGGTATCGCTGGCCAATGCCATAGTGAAGGTTTCGTGCACCGAGATGTTCCGAAACTACTTCTCCGACTACTCGTTCAAGATAACGACGGCAGCCGGCACACAGATCGACTTTCCCAAGAGTGAGACCCGCGGCGCCTTCATCGATGCCTACAAATTCACCATCGACGGCACGCTTAAGAATCAGGGAGGCACTGCACAGTCATTCTCCAAGACATACGATACGGGCATAAATCCCGCAACCTGCTATACGGTGACATTCGATGCCTCGAGCGTCGGCGGCACAAGCGTCACCGTAACGTTCAACGACACCACCGAGACCATCGACCTCGGCGATATCGAGTTAAATGATTGATAGATACCGAAGAAAAACATGTCAATTATGAAAAAGATAATGCTCATGACGGCGATTGCGCTCGTCGCACTCGGTTCATGCAAGAAGGAGACGTTCAACTACGGCGGCAACGGCGCCGACGCAACGGGAACTCTATCGTTCGACGGTCTGGCCATCGAGGTGTCGGACGAAACACATCAGGTGAAGGCTTCGACGCGCGCCACAACCGATACGTATGCCATTTATGTAGACAGCGAGGATGGTCAACGCTTTCTCTCGACCACATACAACGAGCTGAAAGGCAGCATACAATTGCCCGCTGGTAAATACACCCTGACGGCACAGTCTGCTACGGAAATTCCGGATGCCGAGTTCGAGAATCCCGTATACGGCGCGACCAAAGAGTTCACCATCGAGGCGGGAAAGACAACCTCAATCGGAACGCTCACATGCACATTGCTTCAATGCAAGGTGTCTGTGGCCTACAACGAAGATTTCCTTGCCATGGTTACGGGCAACTGCACCACCACGGTGGAGCTCTCGAATGGGTCGCCTCTCGAGTACGCCATGACATACTCGGCCGACAAAGGCCCGCAGTATGAGAAGCGTAACGGTTATTTTGCCGTGAGCGGTTCTACCCTTATAGTAACTTTCCGCGGCGAGATCGAAGGCAAGACGCAGCGTATGACAAAAAGTTTTACGGGCATAGCGCCCAAACAGTGGCGACAGATCACTTTTGTACAGAAGATAAACGGCGAAGGTGACGCTACGTTCGACATAACCATCTCGGACTATGTGGAGGACGAGACGCTTGACAACGACATCAACGGCAACGAAACCATCCTCGGCGAAGACCCCAACGCCCCCACCGGCGACGGCGGCATAAAGCTCGTCAGCACATGCGATTACGACATCTCGAATCCGATCGTAGTACCGGCCAAAGAGAATCCCTTCACGCTGACGATGAATGCCGTTGTACCAAACGGGGTTAAGAGATTCACCGTCGAGATCGAATCGACAAATCCCGACTTCACTGGATCCGTCGCCTCAGTCAACGGCGGTCAGACCACGCTCGATCTGGTCAACCCCTCATCGGGTGCCATCGATGTATTTACAAACCTCATACCCTTCCCCTACGGATCAGCCGTAGAGGGCATGACGGAGATTCCGTTCGACCTGAGCGCGGCACAAGTCCCAATCCTCGGATTCATTGGGTCGCATACATTCAAAATGATCGTTATCGACAAGACCGGCTGTCGTAACGAGATTCCCGTAGTGCTTGTTGTAGAATAATGGATGGAGGAACGCAGATGAAAACTATCACATCACGACTTATGACATCCGCAGCGGCAACATTAATGCTTGTCGCCTGCAACAAATACGCCGACGATACCGCAGCAACGGGAGCCTTCTCGCTCCGCATCGTAGTACCGGAAGAGACCGAACAAGCCGCTGCCGCTGCGCCGCAAACACGTATTGCGACACGTGCCATGAATCAGGACGAGCTGCTCAATACGGCCGCCATAAAGATCTACAGGGGAGACTTTACGGGCCTTGTACGAGAGTTTGTCTATTCGGAGATGTCGGGCCCGATATACCTGCCCGCCGAGAGCTACCGCATAGACATCTATGCCGGTGAAGCCGCAAAGCAGAGCCCTGCCGTCGCATCGTTCGACCAGAAGAGCTACAAGGGTTCGAAGGAGTTCACCGTCACGCCGGGTGTCACCACTCCCGTACAGGTCGAGGCCTCGGTAAACAATGTCATCACGGCCGTCACCTTCGATCAGAGCGTCGCCGCTACATTCTCGAACTATACGTTCAAAATAGGCCTCGACAAGGAGGATACGGCACAGCAGCTCGAATACACGGCTTCGAACGCCGGCGCTGAGGGATATTTCATAGCCACGGGATTCGAGCCGTCGCTCTACTGGACATTCACCGCTACGCCTGCCGACGGGTCCGAGACATTCACCAAAAGCGGTGAAATCGCCGCCGTAGAGCAGGGCAAGAAGTATGCGATGAACCTCAAATATACGGAGCACAACGGCACGCTGTCGTTCGATCTTACGGTCGATACCTCGACAGTTGAATACGACGACCAGATCGTCTTCGAACCCGTATCCACGGGACTCGCCGCTTCGAGCATATACGAGATTTGGGCAGCTCATGCCACCGTTCACGCCGATGTTGACGAGGGCGAGTACGGCACTGAGAATATATTCTTCGAGTACCGACCCGCAGCGTCGCAGGGCGAGTGGTCACGCACGGCCGCCAACCGCGACAGTGAGGGCATGTACAGCGCCACACTTACAGGCCTTACACCTGCTACGGAATACGAATACCGCCTGCTCGTACCCGACAAGCAGACCAACGAACCTGTCGTTACAGGCTCGTCGCTGAACTTCACGACAGAAGCGGCGGCCACCATTCCCAACGGAGGTTTCGAGAGTGTGTCGAAGGCCGAATCATCGAAATACTACTCGTTCTATGATCCCGTTTCACAGATTATCGACTCTCAAAGCAAGTGGTGGGATACCGGTAACAAGGGATCTACCACAGTCGGATCATCATATACCATCACCGACCCCGATACTTCGGATTTCAAGGAGGGATCGCAATCGGCACACCTTCATTCGGAATATGTGATCCTCAAGTTTGCCGCCGGCAACATCTTCAGCGGCTCGTTCGGCGAGACCATAGGAACCAGTGGCGGTACGGTATATTTCGGACGTCCGTTCACAGCACGACCCACGGCCCTGCGTTTCTGGATGAAATACAGCACAAACAAGGTCAATTGCATCAGCGCGTACCCCGAAGACGATGTGGTAACCAAAGAGGACTATGACCGTGCACTCATACGTATCGTTCTGGGAGACTGGGACTACCGTACATACGGAGGCAACGCCACAAGCCCCGTACTGGTAGACACCACTAAACCGGAGAAATTCGTATCCTTCCCAAGCGACAAAGCGACAATAGCATATGCCGAGAAGGTTGTCCGGGGTGACGCCGCAAACTCGACAAACGTATGGCAGCAGGTCACCATACCCCTCGAATACAAGGATACGAACAGATACCCCACGCACATAATCATATCGTGTGCGGCCAGCATGCTCGGCGACTACTTCACCGGATGCGACAGCAGTGAGCTGTGGCTCGACGGCATGGAACTCATATATGAATAGACTACTCGGGGGCTGCGGCCCCCGAACAGCCCATTATAACAGATGTCACGATTGAATAAAATATTACTTCTGCTGCTCTTCGCAGCTGCGGCATCGAGCGCCGCGGCCCAACGTTACGACCGCGGATTCGAACGCAATCCCTCGGCATTTATCGAAAAAGGTACGTGGATGGTTGGCGGTACGGTCGCCTACTCCACTCACCGCAACGACAACTACCGTTTCTTCATCATCGAGGGCATCAATTCCAACGGCTACCGTTTCTCGCTGAGTCCCGTATTCTGTTACATGGTGCGTGACAACATGGGTGTCGGCATGCGCTTCTCCTACGGGCGCAACCTGCTTAAGGTCGACTCGGCCAGCGTGAGCATCGACCAGACGCAGATCAACGTCAAGGACTACTATACGCTCAGCCACGACTACTCGATGATAGCCATCTACCGCAACTACATCCCGCTCGGCGATTCGAAGCGTTTCGCCCTATACAACGAGATGCAGTTCTCGCTCGGCGGCGGACAGGCCAAACTCATCGACGGCCACGGCACCAGCATCGTCGGAACGTACGAGAAGACGAAGCTCGCATCGATAGGTCTGAGTCCCGGTATGATAGCCTTCGTCAACGACCATCTAGCCGTAGAGCTCAACGTCGGAATGCTCGGTCTGAAGTATTCGCAGACCGACCAGATACACAATCAGGTGGAGACCGGCACGCGACGCGCCTCACAGATAAATTTCAATGTCAACATACTTGCCATAGGTTTCGGCGTGGCATATTACCTGTAACACGTTTGCGATCATGATAAAGAGCATAATCAAGGCAGCACTCCTCGCCGCAGCGCTTCTGGCCGCAGGCACGGCCATGTGCCAGACTGACAAACGTGTCAAGGCCGACAAACCGGCAAAGCAGACCATAAAGCTCGGCGGCGAGATACGCCATCGCGGCGACACCCTCCAGCAGAAACGCCGCCGCGGCCTGCAACAGCACCTAATCATACCCAAGGGCGAATGGCAGGTCGGAGCCCAGATCTCGCACGTCAGCTTTTCGAGCAACAACAGCGAATATCTGCTCATCGTACAGAATCTCGACGCCAACGGCTCGATAACAAAGGTTGCGCCATACGTGGCCTACTCCTACCACGACAACCGCTCGATAGGCGTCAAGTTGCAATATTCGGCCGCCAACGGCAACATCAACAAGGGCGACCTCGACTTTCTGAGCGACGACCTGAACTTCAGCGTCGAGGATGTCCACGCCAACATGAACTCGTTCCAGACGGCAATCTACCACCGCTCCTACATCGGACTCGATGACCGCGGACGCATCGGCCTGTTCAACGACGTGTCGCTCTCGTACACCAACGGCAAGACCGTCTTCACGTACAACGCCGAGACGATGGACACCTACACCCGCTCCAACAAGCTCGAACTGAGCCTGCATCCGGGTATCGTGGTCTTCGCCATGAACAACGTCAGCACACATGTCTCCATGGGGATAGGCGGCGTCTCGTTCAACAACACCAAATACATCAAGGCGGGCGAGGTGATCGGCACGCGAAACTACTCGCAGGCCAAGTTCAAGCTCAACGTACTCGACATAAACATCGGTGTCACGATACACCTCTAACAACCTCACACTGGCATGAAGCGATTCATAACATATCTGCTGCTCACGCTCTTTGCCGGCGGCTGCATCAAGAACGACATACCGCTGCCGGTGGTCGTACCACGCATCACGGCAATGGATGTCGAGGGCGCCACGGCTGTCAACATAGACTCCGAGAAGCGCAAGGTGATCATAACCCTCGACGAGACGACCGACATACGGCAGGTCAACATACGTAGCATAACCTTTGCCGACGAGGCAACCTCGACGTCGTGGGATATTACGGGCGCGCAGGATCTCTCGAAGCCCATAGCCATAACGCTGACCATATATCAGGACTACGTCTGGACCATAACGGCCGAGCAGCCCATAGAGCGTTACTTTACGGTAAACGGGCAGGTGGGAAGCAGCGAGATCGACGTAGCGAACCGCCGTGTTGTGACATACGTCAACGGCTCTACCGACCTGAACAACATATCGGTCACCTCTTTCAAGCTTGGGCCCAAGGATATCACCACCTACACCCCCGACCCCTCGCAGCTGCACGACTTCTCGGACATGGTACAGGTCAAGGCCTCGTATCACGACATTAGTGAGGTGTGGAATATCCATATCGAGCAGACCGAAACCGTCGTCGAGATGGTGTCGGTAGATCCATGGACCGCAGTCGTATGGCTCAAGGCCTCGGGTGTGGCCGACCGTACGAACGGCTTCCGCTACCGCGCATCGGGAGCAGCAGAGTGGATCGACGTAAGCGGTGAGGCTCTCACCGTCGACGGCGGAACATTCTCGGCCTGCGTCGAGGGGCTGCAACCGCTCACATCGTACGAGTGCTGCGCATACAGCGGCGACGACGTCACCGAAATCACGACCTTCCAGACCGAAGCCGCCATGCAGATGCCCAACTCGGGCTTCGAGACCTTCTCTAATGCCGAGTCGTCTAAATACTCCTCTTTCTACGATCCCGCCTCGGCCGTGGCAGAACTCCAGACCAAATGGTGGGACAGCGGTAACAAAGGCTCTACGACCGTCGGCTCGAGCTACACCATCACCATGCCCGACGCCACAGACAAGCAGGAGGGATCGTACTCGGTCAAGATGCAGTCGCAGTATGTCATAATCAAGTTCGCGGCGGGCAATATCTTCGTTGGAGAGTTCGACCGCGTCATCGGCACCTCGGGCGGCGTGGTCAACTTCGGCCGTCCCTTCACGCTGCGGCCGCGCAAGCTATCATTATGGCTCAAGTACAAAAACGGCCCCATAGACCGCTTCAACGGGGCTCCCGACAACGACCCCGTCAAGGAGGGAGACATGGACCGCTGTCAGGTATTCGTGGCATTGGGCGACTGGGACTACCGTACATACGGCGGCACGCCCGACTGCCCCGTGCAGGTCAACACCAACGACCGCACCACCTTCTTCAAGCCAGACTCGGATGCCGTCATCGGATACGGCGCATACGTGAGCGACAAGGCTACCGACGGCTGGATCAAGGTCGAGATACCCATCGAGTACCGTTCGACGTCGCGCAAGCCCACGCACATCATCGTATCGTGCGCCGCAAGCATGTTGGGCGACTACTTCACCGGCAGCACCCAGAGTACCCTGTGGGTTGACGGCATGCAACTCGAATATTGATTACATTACTGTCCCGTAAAAGTTGATAAATAGTTCTTTGAATTTATTGAAATATAGTCAATTACACGGTTTTTTGAAATGAAACGGACTTGATTTTG
>CHCFR05602__coassemble_199_pt1 | contig 46025 bp, 39 predicted proteins | sample CHCFR05602__metabat2_low_PE_021 | metagenome-assembled genome bin CHCFR05602 | reverse complement strand
TGTCGCAGAATTCAAGGCTTTAATCTTGGGTATCTAGCACCACTTCTACCCTATTACGATACTTCGTGCTTCAGTTACAAGCGTAACAGTTAGCATCGCAGATTGTTGATGATATCTTTACAATAGTAAATATAGCCATGAATTACATTTGTAAACAGTTTGCTTATAATTACAAATGTAAATTGTAATTAATTCGAATGATTGATTTTTTCTTTCAGCTTTCCCGTTGTGTGTTCACATTTGTTAATTCCATTTTCGGCGCGCACATTATGTTAAAAAATAAAAGCAGAGTAACATGCGATATGCTACTCTGCTTTTTATCAGTGAGATACCTTTACTACTTTTCGGGCTCTGCCGAGATTGTCTCGGCTATTTTTGCGAACTCCTCTGGTGTAAGTTTGAGCTTTTCTGCGCTGAAATCGACATCTTTCTCGCTGTTCATGGGTATAAGGTGTATGTGCGCATGCGGAACCTCGAGGCCGAGCACTACCATTGCCACCTTTTTGCATCCTGAATAGATACGTATTTTGTGCGCAACCTTCTTTGCGAATATTGTCATACCGGCAAGCGTCTCATCGTCGAGATCGAACAGATAATCGACCTCTTTCTTGGGTACGACAAGCGTATGTCCCTTTGCAAGCGGATTGATGTCGAGGAATGCGTAGTAGTTCTCGTCCTCGGCAACCTTATAGCTGGGAATCTCCCCTGCTATGATCTTTGAAAATATTGTTGCCATGTGTTTATGTTTTATTGGTATTTTTCGCTGTATGATCTTGTGCTGCCTGACTTTATGTAAAATAGCTTAAGTGCTTGCAGATCAGTGTGTTACTAGCTTGCGTCTTGGCTGCGGCGGCTGCTTGTCAATATTCTTCGTATTTTGGTTTCAGGATCTCCGAATATATTACGGCACGCTCCATATCGAACTCTTCGATTATACGCTCCAATTCATTGTCGCTGTGGTGTGCAGGTGTTTCGGCGGAACCTTTGCGCAATTGCTGTGTTTGTATTGCAGACGGCTTTTGCTGCTGTTGTCTGCGTGTTGCCTGTGCCATTGCTTGGTTGCGGTGCGACGTGTCGCGTGCAGATGTCTCCGCCGTGCTGCGTATATGTTTTTTCGGCTCTGCGTTCTGTTGCTGCGATGCTGTACTTTGTGCCGCAGGGCGCGTCACAGGCGCTGTACCGGCAGAGTCGGCTGAGGGTTTGCGCACGGGCGGCTGAGGCATGGGCATAGCTGTGGGACGCGGTGCTGCGGGATGCTCCGCTCCGCGGCCGAAGATCTCCTCAAGGTGTTTCTGCAGCACGTCGCGCGGCTGCTCCTCTTCATCCGAGTCTGTCTGCGGGCGCCGTTTCGTGTTCTTCTGCGTGAGCGAGATCACGGCTCCCACGATGAGCAGTATGATCCATATATTGTCCATCGGCGGTTAATTTAGTACTCGTTTTACAGTCTCCATACCCTTTATTCGTCGCAGGCGCTCCAGCAGGGCGTTAAGGCTCTCGGCGTCGCGCACGTAGAGGCTCAATGTCCCTTCGAATATTCCGTCATGCGACTGTATGTTCACCTCGCGCATGTTGATGCTGAAGTCGTTGGTGACGACGTTGGCCAGATCCAGCAGCAGTCCCATGCGGTCGATGCCCAGAATCTCGATCTTAGACAGCGGCGAGAGCTTCTTGCACTGTGACCACTGTATCTCCTCCTTCATGATGCACTCGCCGTGTTGCGAGGCCAGACGGTTGAGTTCGTCGCACGAAGCCTTGTGTACGATGATCTGGTGCGTTATGGGGTCTTTGAATCCGACGACGCTGTCGCCCGGGATGGGTTTGCAGCAGTCGGCTATGACAAAGGTCGGGGACTCCTGATTGTTATCCTGCTTGTCGGACTCTTTCTGCTCTTGTGTCGTGTCGGCATCGTCATCCGTATCATCGTCGTTGCTCTTGATAAAGAGAGTCCAGAATTTGAGCAGTTTGTTCTTGGAGTTCGACTTGACCACCTTCTCAAGGTTGTCGAGCGAGACGATCCCGGCCCCGATCTTGGTGTAGAGTTCCTCCTTGTTGCTGCTGTCGTAGGCGGCGATGAGCTTGCGTATGACGCGACCGTTGGGGTTGATGTTCAGCTCGGCGAGTTTCTCGTCGAGAATCTTCATTCCGCGCTGTATGTTGTGCTCCTGCTCGCGCTTCAGGTAGCTCTTGATGGCCTGCTTGGCCTTAGACGTGAGGACAAACTCCAGCCACTCGGCCTTCGGCTTTGACGAGTCCGACGTGATGATCTCCACCTGATCGCCCGTATTGAGCTGTGTGGTAAGGGGCATGATCTTGTGGTTGATCTTGGCGCCTATGGCCGTGTTGCCGATCTTGGTGTGTACGTCGTATGCGAAGTCGAGTGCCGTGGCGCCGTACGGCAGCCGCCGCGCTTCACCCTTGGGGGTGAATACCGCCACCTCGGAGGTGTAGAGCGAGAGTTTGAAGTTGTCCAGAAAATCGACCGCATTCTCCGTCGGGCTGTCCAACGCCGCGCGTATCTTCTTGAGCCACTTGTCGAATTCGTCCTCGTCGTGCGAGATGGTGGCGTGTTTGTATTTCCAGTGTGCGGCAAATCCCCTCTCGGCGATCTCCTCCATGCGCTGTGTGCGTATCTGCACCTCGACCCAGATGCCGTCGGGGCCCATTACGGTCGAGTGCAGAGCCTCGTAACCGTTGGCTTTGGGTATGCTGATCCAGTCGCGCAGGCGGTCGGGTTTGGGGGTGTAGATGTCGGTTATCGACGAATATATCTGCCAGCACTGCGTCTTCTCCGACGGGAACTCCAGCGGCTGGAAGACGATGCGTATGGCAAACAGGTCGTATATCTCCGAGAACGGTATCTGCTTGCGCATCATCTTAGTCCATATCGAGTAGACGCTCTTGACACGTCCCGAGATCTCGTATTTTATGCCATTGCGGTCGAGCGCCGCCGATATCGGGGCGCAGAACTTGCGGATGTACTCCTCGCGTGCGGCCGAGGTCTCGTTTATCTGGCGTGTGATCTCCTCGTACTCCTTAGGAAAGCGGTACTTCATGCAGAGATCCTCCAGTTCGGTCTTGATGGCATAGAGTCCGAGACGGTATGCCAGCGGCGCGAAGAGGTAGATTGTCTCGCTGGTGATCTTGATCTGCTTGTTCTGGGGCATGGAGCCCAGCGTACGCATGTTGTGCAGACGGTCGGCGATCTTGATAAGTATGACGCGCACGTCGTCCGAGAGCGTGAGCAGCACCTTGCGGAAATATTCGGCCTGAAGCGAGGTGTCGGCATTAAATACGCCCGACATTTTGGTCAGGCCGTCGACCATCGTTGCGATCTTGTGGCCGAATATGTGCTCTATGTCTTCTACCGTGTAGTCGGTATCCTCCACCACGTCATGCAGCAGCGATGCCACGACCGACTTGACGCCGAGGCCGATCTCGTCGACGACGATCTTTGCCACTGCGATCGGATGCAGGAGGTACGGCTCGCCCGAACGGCGCCGTACCCCCTGATGAGCCTCTTTGGCAAGGAAGAATGCTCGTTTGATGAAGTTCCAGTCCTCATCCTTCTTGCATATCTTCTTGCACGATTCTACCAGATCGGCCCATTTGCTCTCGATGAGTTTTTCATCCTCCGCAGTATAGTTCATATCGACTATTTTTGAGTTTTCATCGCTTCGCGCACCTTGGCTTCGATCTCGTCGCAAAGCTCCTTGTTGTTCTTAAGCAATTCCTTTACCGCATCGCGTCCCTGACCGATTTTTTGGTCTCCGTACGAGAACCACGATCCGGCCTTGCGGATGACGCCGTAGTCGACGCCAAGGTCTACGATCTCGCCTATCTTCGAGATACCCTCGCCGAACATGATGTCGAACTCGGCCTTCTTGAACGGGGGTGCAACCTTGTTCTTGACGACCTTGACCTTTGTGCGGGTACCGAGCTGCTCCTCGCCGTCCTTGATGATCGAGGCGCGGCGGATGTCGATACGTACACTGGCGTAGAACTTCAGCGCGTTACCTCCGGTTGTGGTCTCGGGGTTGCCGTAGACGACGCCTATCTTGTCACGCAGCTGGTTGATGAATATGCAGACGGTCTTGGTCTTCGATATGCTGGCCGTGAGTTTGCGCAGCGCCTGCGACATTAGGCGTGCCTGAAGTCCCATCTTCGAGTCGCCCATCTCGCCCTCGATCTCGGCCTTGGGCGTAAGTGCCGCAACGGAGTCGATGACGATGATGTCGATGGCGCTCGAACGGATCAGCGAGTCGGCTATCTCGAGTGCCTGCTCGCCGTTGTCGGGCTGCGATATGAGCAGGTTGTCGACATCGACGCCGAGTTTCTGGGCGTAGAAACTGTCGAAGGCGTGCTCCGCGTCGATGAAGGCCGCAATGCCTCCCGCCTTCTGCGCCTCGGCTATGGCGTGTATGGCCAGTGTCGTCTTACCCGACGACTCGGGACCGTAGATCTCGATGACGCGGCCCTTGGGGTATCCGCCCACGCCGAGCGCCATGTCGAGCGTTATGGAGCCTGTGGGTATTACGGGAACGTCGGTCACCGAGTCGCTGCTCATACGCATGATCGATCCCTTGCCGAAGTCCTTCTCTATCTTCTCCATCACCGCGTTAAGCACCTTGAGCTTATCGGGGTTGACCTGTGCTTTTTCAGTTGCCATATATAATCGTTATATTATTCGTTTTTGTCCAATTCGTTTATAATCTGAGTGTAGTGGTTTTTCGTGTCGACCTTCTCGAAGATGCGGTCGATGCGGCCCTGCTCGTCGATTATGAATGTCGTGCGGGCCACGCCCATATATTTGCGTCCGTACATCGACTTCTCGACCCAGACGCCGTATGCTTCGCATATTGCGTGGTCGGTGTCGGCCAGCAGCGTGAAGTTCAGCTCGTGCTTGTCGCAGAAGTTGCGGTGCGAGCGTTCGCTGTCGGGACTGACGCCGATGATACGGTAGCCTCGGCGGGCGAGTTCGGCCTTGCCGTCGCGCAGACTCTTTGCTTCGAGCGTGCAGCCCGAAGTGTTGTCCTTGGGGTAAAAATAGAGTATCGTACGCGTTCCTTTCAGGTCGGCAAGCGATAGAGTTTCACCGTCTTGCGTGCGGGCTGTGAAGTCGGGGGCTATGTCTCCCGCCTTGAGTTTGGTCATAACAGCGAATTTTATAGGTTACAATAATCCAAAGTTACATAATTTTCCGTGAATACCGAAATTTTGCGTCCGTTTTTTAATCCCACATCATGACGGTCTTTACCTGCCGGTCGAACTCCTCCTGCGAGGTGTTGAGACGTTTGTGGCATGCCGGACAGCGTATCGGACGCTCCATCTCGACGTAACTTTCACACCCTACGCAGCGCGGCAGCATCCCGAAAGACTGATCCTCGCAGTAATCGAACTCCGTGTTGCAGTGTTGGCACCTGATTTTGTAAGCGATTCCCATGGTCGTAAGTTTTTAGCGGTTATACATTCGTTTTCCTTGTTTCATGATACAAAGTAACGGATGCCGCGTGACAACTTGTGACACATGAAATTTTTTCACGATTTTTTTTGTGTCGGATTTTTGCGAGAAGAATGTTTTGACGTCGCAGAATAGGGGTTGTAGAAAAATCAAGTGCGCCTGCTTTGAATATGAGAGCCTGTTGATGTGGTTGTGCCTGAGGAAGATATCTTGAGATATCTTGATGATGGGGCTGCTATTCGGCATGTTGCGCATTGCCGTCGGCAGACGGGGCCTTTGCGTCTGTGGCGTTATTTTCCGAGGCAGCACCGGCGGCTGCAGGCCAGTAACGGCGCACGTATGTTTCGATATATTGCTTGAAATCGGGTGAATCGACAATCTCCATGTCGTCCATAAGCCCTACCGTGAAACGGGCTGCGCCGGCATAGTCGGCGACCTCGGTGTCGAGCATCCAGCGGCCGTCTGCCATGGGTGTTACATACTTTTCGGCCAATGGATACTCCTCCAGCAGGAGATTGCGCGCCATGATACCCATGGCGAGGCGTATGTGCAGCCGTCTCTGGCCGTTCATGCGGAAGATGTCGACGAAACCCTTTGCATGGTCAGCCTCGTGCTGCCATGAAGTATCGGTTAATGTGACTGACTCTATACGCGCTATTTTGAATAACTTGCATGTATTGTCATCGGTGTCATAACACCACACCTGCACATAGTTTGTCGTAAAGGCGAATGGCTCGACATGACGGTCTCTGACGGCCGAGCCGTGTGCCGAGCGATAGTCGCGCAGCACGGCCTGCCGCTTCTGCTCGATGGCCTCCACAAGGTTACGGACATTGGCTGCATTGCCGCCGCGGACGATGGTGTCGGCCAGAATCTTGTTGTCGTAGACCGAGTAGAGCTTGCGTTTGAGGTTCTGTTTCAGAAGGTTCGTGTCGTCGATACTCTCTATTGCACGCTTGAGTATGACGGCCTCCTCCTCGGTGAAATGCACCAGCTGCGATATGTCCTTGAAGTGCGGCGACTCCTTGTCGAGGCGTATTATGCCGTCATTCTTCTTGATGACGAAGCCCGCATCGCGGAATGTGTCGATATATCGGTAGACCGTACGGCGCGACATGCCCAATCGCTCGGCGATGTCGTCCATCGTGTAGAGCGTGTTGGCCGTAAGCATCTTCATCAGACGCAGCATGCGCTCAATCTTGGGTTGGTCCATCCTTAGGAGAGGGGTTGTGGCCGTAGTCGGCAACGTATTTATTTATAATCTGTTCGATATCGTCATCACCCGCGTCGATGTTGTTCAGCACTACGGCGCACGGCGATCCGACCAATGCCATGTCTGCCTGCATCAGTTTGCGTTTTATGGCGCTGTCACCCTGCCGCTCGATGAATCGCAGCGGATCGTACAGCTGTATGACGAGCATGCGCTCGTTGCCGATCTGTATGGTGTCGATATTCGATATATCGCTCCATTTCAGGGTAAAACTGCCGTTTGACGTGGGGCTTACCATTAGCGTTGATGGTGTCAGCATGAGAGCCTCGCGGCGGAAGGTGCCGCGCAGGAAGTTGTACAGGCCGATGATGAAGCACAGGCCGAAGAATGCCACGCCGATATACCCTATCACCTTGGTTACGATGCCCGCCGGAATGGTTGTGACATAAAACGATGCGGCGATCATCACAGGTGCCGCGACGAATGTTATGAGCATCATCCGCAGCGTTTTGTAATAATATATACGGTTCATGGCATTTAAGATGTTTGTCGGGTTACGTCCTTGGCGGCGGGTCTATAATCCGAGTTCCTCGTCTATGAGTATCACGGTGATGCGACCCTTCGGGTGGCATTTGTGCAGTATGAGCCGTTCGTTGCAGATGCGTTGCGGCGACGAGCAGTCATGGCAGCGTCCCGTCACGGCACACGGGGTCTTGAAGCCCTCATGTCGGGCGACATTTCGCGGGGCGGCTATGTCGCGTATGCGGGCGTAGGCATCCTCCTGTGTGGCGACGATCTTGTTGCGGCCGGCTACGAGCACCACCTTGCGCGGGCCGAAGGCTATGGGGGCTATGCGGTTGCCGATCATGTCGAGCCAGTGCAGCGACCCGTCCTCGCATACGGCGTTTATGCCCGTGAGGAAGAGTCCGCACGTAAGGGCCGCGCGGCGGCGTTCGATGAGGTCGCGGAACGGTACGCCCGGCTCAAAGGTGTCGATGAAGGGTATCTGTGTCTGCCCGCGCAGCCATGCTACGGTTCCCGTGGCGTAGAGCGTCATCGAGTCGCCGAATGAGATGCTGGCGGGTGCGGTCTGGTCTATGATCGAGCGGATAATCTCTCCGGCCTCGGCGGCCGTGGCGGCCGTGCGAACGTCAAATCCGTTGCGTGTCAGGGCTTTAATGCAGCGTTCTGCGGTCTGGTTTGTCATCTTGTCTATGGATTTAAGGTTGTTTTTGGCTGTGGCGTTGTTGCGTCCCGCCTTGTTTCCGGTGTCGTCCCGCATGGCATTGTCAGCAACGGATTGCGACAACGTGTCGTCGGCTGAGGAACCGTTACTTGCCGAGGATAAGTTTCTCGATCTCCTCGATCTGGCTTTTGAAGACCTTGTCGGTCTCGATCATGTTGGTGACGGCCTTGCACGAGTGGAGCACCGTTGCGTGGTTGCGGCCTCCGATGGCGGCACCGATGGCGGCAAGCGGCGACTTGGTGTGCTGCTTGGCCAGATACATCGCTATCTGACGGGCCTGTGCCACTTCGCGCGTACGCTTCGACGAGTTGAAGCTGTCCTCGTCGATGTTGAAGTAACGGCATACGGTCTCGGTGATGTGCCCTATCGAGATCTCCTTCTGGTTGAGCTGTACGTAGACCTTGAGCACCTCCTTTGCCAGCGAGGTCGATATTCGGCGTCCGAGGAACGAGGCGTTGGCCACGAGTGACGACATGGCACCCTCGATCTCGCGGATGTTTGCCGAGATGTTTTCAGCCAGATAGTTCACCACCTCGTCCGAGATGTTGACATTCATGCGCTGCGCCTTGGCGCGGATGATCTTCACCTTGGTTTCGTAGTCGGGGGTGTCGATCTTGGCCGAGAGTCCCCACTTGAAGCGCGTGAGCAGTCGCTGCTCGATATCCTTAAGCTCGACGGGAGGCTTGTCGGATGTCAGGATGAGCTGTTTTCCGGCCAGCTGCAGGTGGTTGAATATGTTGAAGAAGGCGTTCTGCGTACCGGCCTTGCCCGTAAGTTCCTGAATGTCGTCGATGATCAACACGTCGATCATCTGGTAGAAACGTATGAAGTCGGTAATCTCGCCGTTCTTGTATGCTGTCTGGAACTGCGCCTGAAACTTGTTTGTCGAGACGTAGAGCACCTGCAGTTCAGGATGGCGTTCGCGCACGTCGTGACCTATGGCCTGCACGATGTGTGTCTTGCCCAGACCCGAATCTCCATATATATATAATGGGTTGAACGGCGACGATCCCGGCGTGAGCGCCACGGTCATGCCGGCCGAGCGAGCCAGACGGTTGCACTCGCCCTCGATATGCGTGGCGAATGTGTAGTTGGGGTTCAACTGCGGGTCGATGGTGATCTTCTTCAGGCCGGGTATGACGAAGGGGTTCTTGATGTTGGCCGTATCGGTGCGAGTGTTGAACTGCGATATGGCCGTGGTGTCGGCCGTAGCCGATACGGGCATCTTCTCCTCGACGCTGGGCACGGCGTAGAACAGACGTGTCTGCTGGCCGTAGATCTGATAGATTATCTGCGAGAAGAACTTGAGATAGTTCTTTTCTATATGTGTGACATAGCTCTCGTTGGGGACTTTCAGCCGGAGGTTTGTCCCGTCGAATTCGAGGGGTATGATGGGTGCGAACCACTTCGAGAACTCCTCCTGCGAGGTCTGTTCCTTGATACGGTTCAGGCACGCCTGCCATACGTCGTTATTTCTTCGAGAGTCGATCATCGTCACAACAAAAAGTCGGTTTTGTTCGTTATCCAAGCAGAAGATTCATCTTTCGAAAGAGACGATTTTAACCCTTGCGGTACCTCATGGGAACCGCTTGTCGTCAAGTCGCAACGTTCGGGATGAGTTCTTTGTTCGGCACCACAAAGTTGTGAATAAATTTGTTAAAATAAATTGCCGACGCTATTGTTTTTTATTTTTTTTTATATATAGATTATCGGGGCTTTTTTGACCCCTCCATTTTAAGTCTCTGATATTGAATATTCGAAAAAAAAGCACTACTTTTGCATATCAGAAATCGGTATAACCCGATCCTTAATTATAACTAAACCTTATAGAAAGATGGCAGATCAATTGGATGCAATCGTAATGTCAAAAGCCCGGAAATGGCTCGACGGCGATTATGACGAAGCTACGAAAAAACAGGTCAAGTATCTGATCGATAACGATAAAAAGGAGTTGACCGAGAGTTTCTACAAGGATCTCGAGTTCGGTACGGGCGGCCTGCGCGGCATCATGGGCGTGGGTACGAACCGTATGAACATCTACACGGTGGGCACCGCTACGCAGGGCCTTGCGAACTACCTTAAGAAGAACTTCGCGGGCGAGGTGATACGTGTTGCCGTGGCGCACGACAGCCGTAACAATTCGCGTATGTTTGCCGAGCGTGTGGCCGATATTTTCGCCTCGAACGGCTTCCATGTATACCTGTTCGACGCGCTGCGTCCCACACCCGAATTGAGCTTCGCTATACGCCAGCTCAAGTGTCATTCGGGCGTTGTCATAACGGCCTCGCACAACCCCAAGGAGTATAACGGTTACAAGGCCTATTGGACGGACGGCGCACAGGTGACCGCCCCGCATGATACCAACATCATAGCCGAGGTCGAGAAGATCACCGACAACTCGCAGGTGAAGACCGGAGCCAACGCATCGAATATCGAGATTCTGGGCGAGGATTTCGACCGCATATATCTCGACCGCATCAAGCACGACGTGCAGCTCTCGCCCGAGAGCGTGGCCAAGTATCACGACATGAAGATCGTCTACACGCCTCTGCACGGCGCCGGCATGCGTCTTGTTCCGGCATCGCTGCGCAATTTCGGGTTCACCAATATAATAATGGTACCCGAGCAGGCCGTAATCGACGGCAACTTCCCCACTGTCGAGTCTCCGAATCCCGAGGAGCGCAAGACCATGTCGATGGCCATAGATCTTGGACGACGCGAGGGTGCCGATCTGGTGCTTGCGACGGATCCCGACTCGGACCGTATAGGCGTTGCGCTGCGTAACGGCAAGGGTGAATATGTATTGTTGAACGGCAACCAGACTCTGGTGCTGCTGATGAGCTATCAGCTGACTCGCTGGGCCGAGCGCGGCGAGCTGGACGGCAACCAGTATGTTGTCAAGACGATCGTGACGTCGCTTATGGCAAACGCCGTGGCCGACAGTTTCGGCGTCAAATGCTACGACTGCCTTACGGGATTCAAGTACATTGCACGTATTATCCGTGAGAATGAGGGCAAGACCAAATTTATCGGCGGCGGCGAGGAGAGCTTCGGATACCTTGCCGGCGACTATGTGCGCGACAAGGATGCCGTATCGGCCTGTTCGCTGGCTGCGGAGGCTGCGGCATGGGCGAAGGATACGATGGGCCTGACGCTCTTCGAGTGGCTGCAGCAGCTCTATGTCAAGTACGGATTCTATCGCGAGGGTCTGGTGTCGGTCGTGCGCAAGGGCAAGGACGGCGCCGACGAGATACAGCGTATGATGGTCGCCTACCGCGAGAAGCACCCGACGCATCTTGCAGGCTCGGATGTTGTAACGGTACGCGATTACAAGACCCTCGAGGAGCTGGATGTACGTACGGGCACGCGCAAGCCTATCGATCAGGAGTCGAGCAACGTACTGCAGTGGATCACGGCCGACGGTACGATCGTATCGGTACGTCCGTCGGGTACGGAGCCCAAGATAAAGTTCTACTTTGGCGTGAAGGAGCCGCTCAAGTCGGTTGATGACTACGATGCGGTGCTGGAGGCTCTGGATGCCAAGATCGAGCGTATCAAACAGGAGTTGAAACTCGTGTAGAGTAAGTATAGAAGGCTATATATTGGCGGCTGCCCTTTTGCGGGCGGCCGCCTTTTGTTTGTATGAATCCGGATTGCGCATAAAAACAATATCGGCAGAGTTTGTAAAAAGCTCTGCCGATATGTTCTTTGCGGCCGAAGCCGCTGTATGGGGAAGTCTATTTGCAGATGAACTTGACGATCTTGCCGTAACCTTTTTCGTTAGGATGCAGTCCGTCTCGGAAGCAGCTCTCGTCGATCTTGCCGTCGCGGCCCATAAGCGCGCTGCCGTCATCTATGAGGGTAATACCCAACGGCTTGAGTGCCTCGGCTATGGCCTTGTTGGCCGAAGCGACGCGCTGCTCCATATCGCGGCGCGGGAGTATGGCCATCACCTTGAGCTCGGCATTGGGCTGACGATCGCGTATGGCCTTGACAAGGTGCACCATGCCGCGAGCTATCTCGGCATCGTCATCACGCCATAGGTTGTTGGTGCCTATTGCCAATATGATTTCACGTGCCTCGAATCCGTCTAACTCGCCGTGATATACGCGCCACAATACGTGCTCGATACGGTCGCAGCCGAATCCGAGATTGCGGAAGCCGCGCGGTTCCATATATTTTTTCCAGCTCTCGGGCCCGCTCTGCAACTTGGCCAAAGGCTCTCCGCCCCAGTAGTTTATGATCGAGTTGCCGATGATAAGGCGCTCTGGCGCGTCGGCCTCATTCATCGTAAGGATCTGGGTGTGACGCTCGCGCCATTCGTACATGAAGGGTTCGCCGCGCTGCGTCACGGGGTGTGTCGTGACGGTGTGTCCCGACGGCTCGTGCAGCATCTCCCGCAACAAGGTTTCGTATGCGTCGGCTATGCTCTGCATGCCCAGATCGGTCAGGTGTACGTTGTCGACCGTGCCGTCCGACGGTATGTTCATCTGCTGTGGCGTGAGGTAACGCACGTTGTCTATGCCTTCGGCCTCAAGCTGTCGGAGAGATTCGCGTCCCGCCTCATCCATTTTCTGCTGCATGGCTGCATGGTTCTCGCTGAGCGGAGCGTTCGGGTAGCCGCTGAAGGCGGCGATGATGATCGGCGTGGCGGGATGTTGTGCGTGCAGCGACCGCACGGCATCCACTGTAAGGCGTACGACTTCATCCTTGTCGCGCCCGACAAGGTTGGGATAGCAGTCGAGAATGTATGCCGCGGCGTCGATCTTCCCCATCATCTCGATTATGGGCTTGTCGAGGTGTCCGTTTCCGGAGAATCCGAGATTTATGACGGGACGGTCCATCTTGCGTTCGAGGATGTTTGTCCACGCCATTGCCGGGCGCGAAGCGCATCCGCCTTGGGCTATCGAGGTGCCGTAGGCAACGATGGGTTTCTCCTTGCGGCGGGGCACGAACTTGAGCGACGAACCTTGCGGTATGCCTATCTCGAGCCATTTTACAGTATTATAGAGCGGCAGGTAGAGACGGTATTCATAACCCATATTGTGGTTGCGGTCGCGTTTTATGGCGTCGTAGGTGTATGTTATGGTGTCGCGGAAGGAGTATTTCCCGGCGAAGTGAGTCATGGCTCCGTCGCTGTCTATGGCATAGAGATCCACCCCCGATACGCCCGTTGCGGGCATGTGGTCCATCGCCAAACGTTGGGCTACGGTGTAGCGAACCTCGATGTGCGGGGCGTCGCTGTAGAAATGTATGGCCAGACCGGCCGAGTTGCGCGAGAGGTTCCATATCGCCTGCGATACCTGTTCCCGGACACGCTCCGGAAGACGCACGTAGGTATGCCCTATCTCCTGCTCGAAGGCCTGATTCTGGATGACGCATTGCTCTTGGTCGAGTGGATTGTACCATGTGATCTGTGCCGAGGCCGCTCCGACAAGGAGTGTTGCGACAACTGTTAAGAGAGGTTTCTTCATATCGGATCAGTCGTTTTGATTGTTTCTATTGCAGCAGTATCATTTTACACGAATGATGTTTATGCCGTCGCGCAGCGGCAGGATGACATTCTCCACACGGTCGTCCTGCATGACCTTGCGGTTGAACTCCAGAAGCGCCTGCGTATGGTGGTCGTTGTGCGCCACGGCTTGTACGACCTTGCCGTACCAGAGGATGTTGTCGGCGAGGATCACCGAGCCGCTTGCTACTATCCCCGCATCGAACAGCATGTCGTAATAGGCTGGATATTCGCGCTTGTCGCCGTCGATGAAGACCATGCCGAAACGTTTGCCCAGACGCGGCGCTATGTCGAGAGCCGAGCCTATGTGCAGGTGTATGCGGCGGCCGTAAGGCGAGCGGTCGAAATATGATTGTGCTATTGGCTGCAACTCGTCGTCCACTTCGCATGTGTCGATCTGCCCGTCGTCGTCGAGTCCTGCGGCCATGCAGAGCGACGAATAACCCGTGAAGGTGCCTATTTCGAGGATGTTGCGTGGGCGCAGCATCTTGACCAGCAGTTCGAGCAGCTTGCCCTGTATGTGTCCCGATATCATGCGCGGGTTGAGTACGCGCAGGTGTGTCTCGCGGTCGAGTTCGTGCAGCAGCTGCGGCTCGGGCGACGAGTGCTCGTGTACATATTTTTCGATGGCATCCATTCGTGTCGTTATTTGTACATCAACATCGATGTTGTGGAGAATATCTCGTTGGCCACATCCGTAATCTGTTGGGCCGTGACGGCCGCCACTTTACGATATACCTCCTCGAGCGTGTCTATATCGTCGTGCATGAGCAGACTCTTTCCCGCTCCGAGCATATAGCTCTCGTTGTTCTCCATCGAGATGGCCATCTGTGCGAGGAACTGCTTTTTGGCCATCGAGAGGCGTCGTGCCGAGAGCGTCTCGCGGCGCATAAGGTCGATCTGTCGGGCTATGAGCTCGCGGCACTGGTCGGCGTTGTCGTGCTCCGAACTGAAGTATATGGCGACGAAGCCGCAGTCATTGTATGGCGAGTATGATGCCTCGATATTGTATGACAGGCCGTTTTTCTCGCGCAGCAGCACGTTGAGCAGCGAGTTGGCCGAGGGGCCGCCGAGAATGTTCACCAGCAGCGACAGGGGCACACGCCGCTCGTCGTTTATGTCGTATGCGCGGGCGCCTACGATGCAGTGCACCTGATGCGTATGTTTGTTCAGTACCTTCTCAAACGCTGGTGTCACGGCCGGTACGGCACGCTGGAATAAGCGGGTCGGTGTATGACGTTCCGCGAGGTATCGCGCCGCCGTGTCGCGTGCTGTCGTGACCGAGAAGTTGCCTATCGACGAGAAGACCATCTGGTCGGTGGTGTATGTCCTGCCGGTGAAACGCCGTATCGAGTCGGTGCCGTGGCGCGCGAGGGCGGCTTTCGTGCCGAGGATGTTGTGTCCGAGTTCCGAGCCCTCGAAAATCATATCCTCGAAGGTGTCGAAGATCATGTCCGAGGGTGAGTCCTTGTATGTGTTTATCTCGTCGACGATGACCTCACGCTCCTTGGCAAGTTCGCGTTCGGGATATGTCGAGTCGAACGCCACATCCGTTATCAGCTCCACGGCCTTCGCAAAGTCGCTGCGCAGCGTCGTGGCGTGGATGGTTGTATCCTCCTTTGTGGTGAATGCGTTCAGTTCGCCACCGAGGTTTTCCAAACGGCAGTTCACCTGATAGGCCTTGCGCTTGTGCGTACCCTTGAACAGCGCGTGTTCGGTGAAGTGCGCAAGTCCGTACTCGTCGTGCCGCTCGTCGCGGCTGCCGGCGTTTATCACAAGCGCACAGTGCGCTATGGCGCTCTTAACGCGCCGGTGTATGCCCTTTATCCCGTTGGGCAGTGTGTATGTTTCGAACTCCTTCATTTCGATTGCTTGTCGGCCTTGTAGCCCCTCGTCGGACGAAAGCCGTGTTTTTTCAGGTAGTATTTTATTCCCGGCATGTGTCCGCTGCCATATATCACGGCTATGCGCGGTCGCTGCGAGTCGACGATTCGGCGTACAACATACTCGTTGCGAGGGTACAGCACAAGGCGCAGCATTCCGGTTGTTGACGGCTTCTCATCCATCGGCTCATACCGCTCCATAAGGTCGGTCGCAAAATCATACTCGGAGAGTTTGACCTCGCCATACCGCTTCTCATACAGATCCATCATGTCGTATATCGAGTAGTCTATCCATATATCCCTGTCGGTGGTCAACCCCAGCAATTCCAATGTCTGTGACACATACTTCTGCTTTTTATTCCTTTCGGGCAGCGATTTGTTGTCCGGATCGGCATACCCTCCCCTCCCTATGTAACTGCCCATAACGCGACGATCCTTTCGGATGATTGTATCCAATCGTTGCAGTTCTGCCGCCGTGAAGGTGACGGTATCGAAGAACCTGTACAATTCGGACATGGAGATCTCGTTTACTGTATCCATGTGATACGGCATCCGCATAACCCCCTCGCAAAAGGTTACATAACCGCCGGCCTTAAGCATGTCGATATAGTCTCGCAATCTGGCATAGCTGTCGGCCGTTGACAGATGGCGCATGGGAACCAATATAACTTCCTTACCCGTCGTGGGGTCGGTCATCTTTTGGACCCCGATCAAAGGGTTTGTCTCATAACGATGTCTATGGTATATGCCGCACGAAGCGAGCAACACCGTCGAGGCAAGTGCAATTACATAAACCAGTTGCTTCATCCTTACGTCGGTTCCTGTTATTTGCTATTTATAATTTATTACGAGTGCACTCCAGTCACCGTCATTGCCGCGTATGTATCTTCAGGAAGTGTCCCGTGTAGCTTGCCTCGCACTTCTCCAGATCCTTTGGAGTACCCTCGAATACCACATTTCCTCCGCCGTCTCCGGCCTCGGGCCCGAGGTCGACAACCCAGTCGGCACACTTTATGACGTCCATGTTGTGCTCGACGACCACTATCGTATGTCCCTTCGATATTAGGGCGCCGAATGCCTTGAGCAGTCGGTTTATGTCGTGGAAGTGGAGTCCCGTCGTCGGCTCGTCGAAGATGAACATTATGTGTTTGCTGTCGTTGTCCTTCGACAGGAACGAGGCGAGTTTCACGCGCTGGCTCTCGCCTCCGGAGAGCGTCGATGACGACTGCCCCAGACGTATGTAGCCGAGCCCCACATCCTGCAATGGCTGCAGCCTCTCGACTATGCGGCGGCAGGTGGCATTATCCTTGTCCTCGCCGAAGAAGTCGATGGCATCATCGACGGTCATCTCCAGCGTGTCGTATATATTCTTGCCTCGGTATTTGATTTCGAGGATCTCGTCCTTGAAACGTTTGCCATTGCACGCCTCGCATACCAACTCCACGTCGGCCATGAACTGCATGCTCACCTTGATCGTACCCTCACCCTGACACTCCTCGCAGCGGCCTCCCGCCACGTTGAACGAGAAACTGGCGGCCGTAAGTCCAGTATGCACGGCCTGCGGCTGGTCGGCGTAGAGCTTGCGGATCTCGTCGTATGCCTTCAGGTAGGTGACGGGATTCGAGCGTGACGATTTGCCTATGGGGTTCTGGTCTACCATCTCCACCGACCCGATCATGCCCGTATCGCCGTCGATGGAGTCGAAGTCGCCGGGTTTGATACCCGTATCGAAGAGCATGCGCCGCAGCGCAGGATAGAGTATACCATTCGCCAGAGACGACTTGCCGCTGCCGCTCACGCCCGTGATGCAGGTCATCACGCCGAGAGGTATGCGTACGTCGATGTTCTTGAGGTTGTTCTCGCGGGCGCCTCGTATGACGATCGAATTGCTCCACGCCCGTACTCTTGACGGCAGCTCTATGCGTCGGCGTCCGGCCAGATAGTCGGCCGTAAGGCTGTCTGTGGCCTTGTCTATCTCCGATATAGGGCCGCTGAAGACGATCTGCCCGCCATGCTCGCCTGCGCGCGGCCCGACGTCGACAATGTAGTCGGCGGCACGTATGATCTCCTCCTCATGCTCTACGACGATGACCGTATTGCCCAGATCGCGCAGCTGCTTGAGTACCTTTATCAGACGGTGCGTATCACGCGGGTGCAGGCCGATACTCGGTTCGTCGAGTATATATAGCGACCCTACGAGGCTGCTGCCGAGCGACGTGGCGAGGTTTATGCGCTGGCTCTCGCCTCCGGATAGCGTCGACGAGAGACGGTCGAGCGTCAGATACCCCAACCCTACGTCCGACAGGTATCCCAGACGGTTGCGTATCTCGATCAGTATGCGTTTTGCCGTCTCGCTGTCATGTTTGTCGAGTTGCAGCGTGTCGAAGAATGTTATCAGTTCGTCGACGGTCATGCGTACCAGTTCGGCGATGTTGCGGCCGCCGACCTTGACGTAGAGTGCCTCTTTGCGCAGGCGCGACCCTCCGCACTCGGGACATGTCGTCTTGCCCGTATAGCGAGCCTTCATCACGCGGAACTGGATCTTGCGGCGCTCGCTGTCGATATACTCGAAGAACTCGTCCAGACCGTGGAAATATTCGTTGCCGCGCCACAACAGCAGTTTCTGTTCGGGCGTGAGGTTGTGGTACGGCTCGTGTATCGGGAAGTTGAACTTGTAGGCGTTGTCCACAAGCTGCTCCTTCCACCACTTCATCGTGGCGCCGCGCCAGCAGGCTATGGCTCCGTCGTATATTGTCTTGCTCTTGTCGGGTATGACCAGATCCTCGTCTATGCCGATGATCTTGCCGTAGCCTTCGCATCGCGGACATGCTCCGATCGGGTTGTTGAAGCTGAAAAGGTGCTCGGAGGGTTGCTCGAAAGCTATGCCGTCGGCTTCGAAACGTGCCGAGAAGGTGCGTTCATCGCCATCGATGATGACGCTGCAGACGTCGTCGCCGTAGCTGTATGCACGTGTTACGGAGTCGCGCAGACGCAGCAGCGTGTCGTCATCCGAAGCGACGCGCAGACGGTCCACGACAAGACGTACGGCCGACGTATCGGTCTCGATGTTGATCGTTGGCATGAACTCCTCCATGGTGAGGGCCTGTCCGTCGACCCATACGCGCAGGAAGCCTTCCGAGAGCAGCTGCAGCAGCTTCTCTATAAGTCCCTGCCCGGATTTCAGATGTATCGGGCAGACTATGACCACACGCTTGCCGTCTCCCTCTTCGGTGATGTAGTCCACGACGTCGTCGACGCCGTAACACCGCACCTCGCGTCCCGATACGGGCGAAAAGGTGTGTCCGACACGGGCGAAGAGCAGTTTCATGTAGTCGTATATCTCGGTCGAAGTGCCGACCGTCGAGCGCGGGTTGCGTGTATTGACCTTCTGCTCGATGGCTATGGCGGGGGCTATGCCCGAGATGTCGTCTACGTCGGGTTTGTTGATGCGTCCCAGAAACTGTCGGGCGTATGCCGACAGGCTCTCAACATAACGGCGCTGCCCCTCGGCAAAGATGGTGTCGAAGGCCAATGTCGATTTACCCGATCCCGATAGTCCCGTAATGACGGTGAGCGTATCGTGCGGGATGGTAACCGAGACGTTCTTCAGGTTGTGAACCCTCGCGCCCTTGATATGTATGCAGTTGTCGTTTGCCATTTTTTGTCTGTTTACACTGGGACCCGCATGGGCCCCCTACATCGGCTTCTCTAATTGGGCCTTACGTCCTGCGGCCCTGCGGAAGGAGCTCTACCGTCGCTCCCTCTACCTTGCGCAGGCGTCCTTCGAGCGCAGCGGCGCGGCTGTTGCGTATGGCGAGCACCATGGTGCAGAGGTTGTCGAAGGTCTGCGTCTCGATTACGGGCTGCTCCTCCTTGACTATACGCATGATGTCGTTCATCACCGTATAGGAGAAATCAACACGCAGATGCGTGTCGACCGTACGTTCCACTATTTGCGCCGACGCGATGGCGTCGGCCGCCCCCTGCCTGTATGCTGCGATGAGACCCGGGACGCCGAGTTTCGTGCCGCCGAAATATCTCACCACGACGATCAGTGCGTCGGTTATGCCGTGCGATAGCATCTGCCCGAGTATGGGCCGTCCGGCCGTTCCCGACGGCTCGCCGTCGTCGTTGGCGCGGAAGCGTTCACCCGCAGGGCCGAGACGCCAAGCATAACAGTGGTGCGTTGCGTCGTAGTATTGTTTGCGCAGGGCGTCGAGGTGCTGCGATATCTGCTCCTCGCTCTCGACATGGTAGGCGAAGGAGTAGAATTTGCTGCTGCGTTCGCGCATCACCGTTTCGGCCTCACCTTCGATCGTGAGATATGTGTCCGATATGTCGCCCATACGGTTTGACATCGTTTACTCTATCTTGCGGAACAGTCTGTCCCAACGTATGTTCGACGGGAAGCCCTTGTTGCCGCTGCGGTCTATCGAGAGCCAGATGAACGATGCCTTGCCCACGATATGGTCCTCGGGCACGAATCCCCAGTAACGCGAGTCGGCCGAGTTGTGGCGGTTGTCGCCCATCATCCAGTAGTAGTTCATCTTGAAGGTGTAGCTGTCGCGGCGCTCGCCGTTGATGTAGATGCCGTCGTCGCGCACCTCGAGGTTGTTGTCCTCATAGACATCTATTATGCGGCCGTAGAGCGGAAGGATATCCTCCGTTAGGGCTATTGTGGCACCCTTCTGGGGAATCCACAGCGGGCCGAAGTTGTCGGCTGTCCACGGGTAACGCGCATCATGCGGGAAAGCCTCGTCCTCGGCCGTATAACGCGTGACGCTGATGACGTTGTCCATCTTGAGCAGCTGCTCCACGTCGCTGTCCGTCAGGGGCAGGAAGTAGTGGTTCCCGCTGCCCGAGCCTTCGGTTATGCCCAGTTTCTCGAATGTGTACTGCGTCAGCGGCGACGAGGTGCGCACCGTGTAGCAATACTGTTTCTCGGGGATGGTCTGCTGCGGCTGGCCGTTTACGAAGAGTTCCGAATCGACTATGCGTATCGAGTCCCCGGGCAGTGCGACACAGCGCTTGATGTAGTTTTCGCGCTTGTCTACGGGGCGTGTTATTATGGTGTAGTTCTTCTCCAGCTCGCGGCGACCCTGCTCCGGCCCGTACTGTTGCTGATAGTCGCGCAACACGTCGTAATAGGTCACGGCCTGATTCTCCAGAAGAACAGTATCCCCTGCCGGGAAGTTGAATACCACCACGTCGTTGCGTTCGATCTGTCGCAGACCCTTCAGTCGGTGGTACGGCCATTTGATGCACTCGCTGAATGACTTCTTGGTCTGCGAGAAGGGCATGGTATGGTGTACGAAGGGGAAGGATACGGGGGTGTTGGGCATCTGGGGGCCGTATGTCACCTTGCTGACGTAGAGATAGTCGCCTATGAGCAGCGTCTTCTCCATCGACGAGGATGGGATGACATACATCTGGAATACGAACAGGTGTATGAGCGAGGCTACGACCGTAGCGAAGATTATAGCGCTGACCCACTCGTAGACGGTGCGGTATGCGGAGCTCTTCTCGCACAGACGGGCATTCTTGCTCCAGACGTAACGGTAGAAGAGACGCGAGATGTAGAGGTCGTATATTACGGGCACACCGAGCAGAAGCCACAGATTGCCTGTCCACACCACGAACCAAAGGACGTAAAGTATGGTCGCGAGCGAGAATCCCACCCATTTGTTGCCGAAGAATTTTCTGATCTTTCCCATATAGGTCTTGTGTTTTTGTACTCTCTAAGTCAGTCGCGCGGGCGGCCGGAAAATTACACGCCTCGCATATTAAACGGTCGGATACCGTTGTGGAGTATGCCGAAGGAGTCTTGCTGAGGCTTTTCCGGCTTTATGCTACCCTCCTTGCGATGCCGTGCCGCCTAAAAGAGGTCGTCCATCGAATATACGCCGTGCTTGCCGCAGAGGAACTCGGCCGCGATGACGGCACCGAGGGCCAGCGTACGGCGGTTCTTGATCGAGTGGCGTATCTCGAGGGTATCGTCCTCGGAGGTGTAGGTTACGGAGTGGTCGCCCGGTGTCGAACCTATGCGGTACGACGTGATGCCTATGAGCGAGGGGTCGTCAGTCGGTTCGTTCACCCAGCCGCTCTTGCGGTCGAGGCGCGCGATGATGTCCTCGGCCAGAGTTACGGCTGTCCCGCTGGGCGAATCCTTCTTCTGGGTGTGGTGCGTCTCCTCGATCGAGACATTGTAGGCGGGAATACGGTTCATCATCTCCGCAAGCTGTCGGTTGAGGCGGAACATGAGGTTCACGCCCAGCGAGTAGTTCGAGGCGTAGAAGAGCGCTCCGTTCTTTTGGCGGCAGAGCTCCTGCAGCTCGCCCAGACGCGCCGTCCACCCCGTCGTGCCGCTCACGACGGCAGTACCGCTCTCGAGGCATGTGCGTATGTTGCCGTATGCCGTCGAGGGGGTTGTGAACTCGATGGCCACATCCACATCCTTAAGATTCTCGGCCGTCAGGTCGGCGGCATTGTCGACATCTATCGTGAGGGCTATCTCATGTCCGCGGTCGCGCAGGATCTTCTCGATCTCGCGGCCCATCTTTCCGTATCCTATTATGGCGGTTTTCATAATCGTTCAGAGGTTTTGTAAATCGTGCAAAGATACGAAGAATTTGTCAAAATATCGGCCGCTGCGATGCCGAGTGTGGAGATAAATAGCGTTTTGTTTTACGGCGCGGACGGGTTACGCGGCGCTCAGCCGCACGTCGGCAGAGTGAAGATAAACCGTGATATTTTCCCGAAACAAGTCCTGAAGCCGACTGCCGGGATGATATTTATGTTACGATTCATGTCGCGTACGGCAAATACGGACGCGGATTTTTTGCCGTAAATGCTGTTATGGTTATCTTTGCGGTATATATAACTTGAAACCCGAAAAGGAAGAATGAAGAAATTAGCATCAATTTTCGTTGCCGGAATATGCCTTGTCATGCTTACCGTGGCGGTGGCTCCGGCATTGGGCGCCGAAGCGGATTCCGCTGCCGGCGGTGAGGCGCGGCGCACCTACGGCGTGAACGAAGAGCGCCTTGCACAGAAGGCTGCCGAGCGAGAGGCTCAGCCTTTGGTGCTTGTGAGCTACATCAAGGCGAACCTTGCCGAGGATTCGCTGCTGCACAAGGTCTATTTCGCGCTATATATGCTTATGCCGTTCGCTATACTGGCCATAAGCCTTTGGATGGAGTTCACGGGCGGCTGGGGCGACGAACGCAAACTCTTCATGTTAGGCCTTTCGGAATTCATATTCGGCGTGGGCAATGCCGGTATGGGTGCCGGAGTATATCCGTGGTTCTGCGATTTTGATATCGTGGGATGGATCGTCACCATAGTGTGCTTCTGCTACATGTTCCGTCTGCTGATGAAGCAGGCGGGCCTCCTGATGGGATTCGTCAACCGACGCAGTGACGGAATGCTCCTCAAGAAGGTGCTCTATTATGTGATCTATTTCGCCATAGCCGCGTCGGTGACGATGCTTCTCGCGGCCAAGACATATTTCTGGACGGCGCCTGTCGTGTTGGCCGCCGTGTGGTATTATTTTTACAAGTTCGAGTACGGCGACGGCGCAACCGCAGCACGTGTGATGCTGGTTACTGGTGTCATATTCGGAGGTTTCATCATCTTCTTCATGCAGGTGCTGGGCTTGATCATCATCGTGGCGCTGACGCTGTTCCTGCTTTCGGGCTTCGCGAGCATCAAGACCTCGCCTGTGGCAGACGAGAGCGGCGGCTCAATCGAAGGCGGCTTGGTCGAACGATCGGCCGACGGTACGCCTTTCGTGCGTAATCGTGACGGCTCGGTAACGCAATTGCGCGACCGTGGTGACGGAACACTCGAGGATTTCAACGGCAGAACCTTCCGGGAAAACAGTTCGGGGCATATATTCTGATGCCGACGCAGTTGCGCTTCCGCTTCCGCTTCCGTGGGGCTTGAGATCGTTTTATTTGCGGCTCCAAAGCGAAGTGATGAAATGAAATAAAAAACTCCTGTACATTTTCAGTGCAGGAGTTTTTTTATGTTTAGTCTGTGTATCTTAGTCAGTTGAAAGCCATGAAGCCTCTCGGGCGATTATATCGAGAGCCTGCCTATGCTGTTGCTCTATCTTCCCGGCCTCGATTTTATTCTCCTTGACCAACCTATTTGTCGGCCTCACCTCCGCCGGCTTTATTTCCGGGTATGGGATACGGCAGATTTGCCGCCTCTTCACCCATCTGTTCCAGATAGGCGTCATACATGTCGAGAATCCATGACGCGCTCTCGTCGGCCTCTTGTTGTGGGCCTTGCCTTCGGGCCCTTTGAACCACTTTTTGCAGAACTCCTTCAGGCCCGGGTAACGGTCTTTCATCAACACCGAATTGACAAGCATATAGGGATATACGATGCCTTCGGGGTCGTTGTGAAAACGGACACCGTAGTTTGTCTGGAGAGATCTGCTCATGCCGTTTACGCCTGATGCAACCCATATTTTCCACCAATATGTTGTTGCGTCTTGCCTACCTTGTCGACGCAGAAGAGCTGTTGGACAGTGTTGTAACGGCTTGAGAAGTTGGGTCTGGCGAGCGGGTGTGACTCCCATCTCAGACCGTCGGGATGATCCTCCGTAACCTCGACGTAGTCGATGCTTAGTCGTCGGCCGTATATTCTATGGGCTCCTTGTTTTCTGGCGTTTTTGTAACTTTGAACGAGTAGTTCTCTTTCTTGAATACGGAATTTTCGGCGTGCCAGCTGCGGCGGACATAGCAGTCGACCTTCTCGCCCGTCTTGAGCGTTACGATGACGTGTCTTGCCTCGTCCTCGGTATCCTGATCCTGTGCCGTCGCGTGCAGCGTTGTGCCGATTGCCGCCGCCGCGATCATCATGCTGATAAAGAGTTGTTTCATGGCGCTTGTTTTTGAGGGTGATATGAAGAATCAATGTCGTGACGGGATGTAGTATCGCAGCAGCAGTATCGTTCCGCTGCGGTCTTCGTTCGAAGAGAGTATGGTTTCCGCCAGAGTCTGGTCGTCGGAAATATATTCCGCAACACGTTCGCGGAAGCTGTCATTGGCCTTGCGGCTGGCGGACCCTGCGACGTAAAACTCCGCTTCACCTCTCTTGCAAAGATAGTATGCGGTGCGCGAGCGGCTGAAATAACGATGTTTGACCCAAACCTCTATGCCGCCGTTGTCGTCCACGCCGTATCCCTTGTGTGAATATACTCCGGCGCAGATTTCGGGCGTACGGAAATACTGCCACAACCACCCTGCCGGCTCGGAGGGTATGAAAGTGCGGGTATGCTACGGTGAGGCGGGATGCCTGCAGACGATCGAATCTATGTCGCCGTAGGCATAGACCTCTTTGCTCTTGTCCTTGTAGTATGCGCGGCGGAAGAGTTTGACGTCTTTCTTGTGTTTTGGGATCTTCAGACGGTCTTTCTCCTCGCACTCGATGACACGCCCGTCCTTGAGATAGATGCGCCCCTGAACAAGCGAGGCCGAATGAACGGCTGTCGCCGCCGCTGTGAATAAAAATGACAGCAGGATGATACGAATTGTTTTGGGTGTCATGGTGTGTTGTTTTTCGGATTTTGAATTTTGGTAAAGATAAGAAATTTATATGAAAAATGTATTGTTTGGCAATAAAATATCAATTTCGGACAGAATACGGGGACTTGTCGTTTGGGGGCTGAATATCATGCATAGTGTCGTTTGTCCACATGGCCCCGTTGTGTGAAAAATCAGTAAAAATGGTACAGTTTGCGAGTTTATGGTTATAAATGCTTCCGGCATCGGGGTGTAATTTTGTATCAGATATAAAAAGCATGAAATAAGAAGCCATTTTGGGACGGCAAGATTTATAATTTTATGGTTGGCGATATGAGAAAAGCAATATGTGTAATAGCCATAGTCGTGGCAGGCTGCCTGTCGGCGACGGCACAGACAACAAGCAACGGTATGGACAGAATAGATGCCTGCAAACAGAATTACCACACATTATTTGGCGGTGAGGCCTTGACCGGAGAGGGTACGGACCCCGAGATGATGGATATTTTGCAGAAGTTCATTTTCGGTGAGGTTTTCCAAACGGGAAACCTTACATTGAAGCAGCGCGAGATGATAACCTGCATCACCCTCGCTACGATGCAGACGCTCCCGCAACTGAAGGCCCATGCCGGTGCGGCACTCAATGTGGAGGTTACGCCCGAAGAGCTGCGTGAGGTGATGTATCTCACGGCGCCGTTCATTGGGTTCCCCAAGATGCTGAATGCCGTGGCTGCGGTGAATGAGGTATTTCGGGTGCGGGGTATCACGCTGCCGTTGGAGACGCAGGGCACGGTAACGGAGGAGACGCGCCACGAGACCGGCAAGGCCATTCAGGACAAGCTCTACCCCGGCGGCATAGCCTCGGTGATGGAGGGGTTGCCCGGAGACATGGGTGAGGATGTGGAGAAGTTCCTGACGGATTATTTCTTTGGCGAGATATACAGCCGCGGCGCAATAGATTTGAAGACACGTGAATTGCTGGGTTACTGTGTGTTGGCCACCTTGGAGGCTGAGAGTCAGCTCCAGTCGCATTATCACGGCAACATTAACGTCGGCAACACGCCCGAAACATTGACCGCAGCCGTTATACAGTGCCTGCCCTATATCGGTTTCCCTGCTGCCATCAAGGCGCTGCGCATCATCAAGCAGGAATATGCCAAATCCGCTGCTGCGGAAAACAATCTGGTGCGCTTGTCAAAGATTACGGTTGATCCGGCGCAGTTGGAGGCCTACAATGCCTTCCTGAAAGAGGAGATCGAGGCCTCGATGCGTTTGGAGCCGGGTGTACTGACACTCTATGCTACGGCCGAGAAGGACAATCCGCACAAGGTGACCATTCTTGAGATATATGCCGACCGAGAATCGTACGAGCGTCACGTTAAAACGCCGCATTTCCAGAAGTACAAGCAGGGTACGCTCTCAATGGTGAAGGAGCTGGAGCTGGTGGATGTGAAACCTCTAATACCGGGATTGAAAATCAAATAACATTCGTATGTTTATGAACAAAATTATTATTACGATGGCGGCAGTAACGGGTATCGGTTTTGCCGCCTGCGCACAAGACAGAGGAGGAAATAGTATGCAAATCGAAAACAAACCGTTGGTGGTCTATTTTTCCGCTACGGGAACGACCGCCCAAGCAGCCCGTACAATCGCAGATGTTACGGGAGGCGCACTCTATGAGATTGAACCGGAGCATGCCTACACGTCGGATGACCTTGATTGGAATGACCGACAGTCGCGCAGCTCCGTTGAGATGAACGATCCGAAATCACGTCCGGCATTGAAGCCGACAAAGGCGGATATCGGCGATTACGATGTCATTTTCATCGGCTACCCTGTCTGGTGGAATCAGGCTCCGCGAGTAGTCAATACGTTTATCGAGAGCCATGACCTGAAGGGCCGCAAGCTCGTGCCTTTTGCCACATCGGGAGGAAGCAGCATAACCAATAGCGTAAAGGAGCTGCGCAAGGCATATCCAGAGTTGGAATGGCAGGATGGCAAGCTTCTCAACGGAACCGGCCGGAATGCGGTCTGGAACTGGGCCAGCGAAGTGATAAAAGGACGATAATCCCATTTGAGTCGGCCGGATACGGTTCGTTCTCTGTCGTTTCACTGCGTGAAGCGTGCGGGTGTGATGCCTGCGTGCAGGGACAGGGAAATGACAGAACATTCCATTTGCGACTTCCAGTGGCCTTAACTTGGATTCTGACACAAGGTTTTGGTTATGTGCCGGGATTGATCGGAAGTTGCTTTTGGATATATTGAATTAGTTGGGTGCATAAAAGAAAGAAACCTCGCAAAACAAGTGTTTTGCGAGGTTTGTCGTTATTTGTCCGGATCGTATCCGGATTAGGAGTGAACCCGCCGGGGTTCGAACCCGGGACCCCAACATTAAAAGTGTTGTGCTCTACCGGCTGAGCTACGGATTCTCCCGTGCCAATCACCTAATGGCGCACATGCGTGCGACGTTAAGTTTTTGGTGGTGCAAATGTATGGATAATTTTTCGTTCCTCCAAAATAAAAAGTTTTTTTATTGCCGTGTGCCGCAATGTTTCTTGCTGCGGCTGTCCCCTACTGCATCGGCGAACTGATCTCGGCGACCTCGGCTCCCACGAAATGTATGAGGTCGGACGGGGCGATTTTAAGTTGCAGCCCGCGGACGCCGGCGCTTACGTATATGTGGTCGTGTTCCATGCAGCTCGAATGTATGTATGTCGGGAACCGCTTCTTCATGCCTATGGGCGAGCAGCCGCCGCGGATATATCCCGTCGTGGGCAGCAGCTCCTTCATGTGCAGCATCTCGACGCGTTTGTTTCCCGAAGCCTTGGCCGCGGCCTTCAGATCCACCTCGTGGTCGCCCGGCACCACACATACGATGTGTCCCGTGCGGTCGCCCGTGAGTACCAGCGTCTTGAATACGGTGGCGATATCCTCGCCCAGCTCCTCGGCCACATGTGTTGCGGCGAGGTTCTCCTCGTCAACGGTATAGGGTACGAGTTCATACGGTATGCCGGCCTTGTCGAGCAGGCGTGCCGCATTTGTCTTTTCGATCTTCTGCTTTGACATGTTGCTGAATGTTAGTCGAGATATATATCCCGGTTTTTCAAACGTTATCTCGGCCGCAAATGTAACAAAAAGATGGTATCGTTATGCCCCGTCCGATAATATTGCCGTAAAGCGTCCTGCGATGGCAATGCGGTGAAGTCCTGCCATGCGCATAAGCAAGGGTGTCGATAGGTATCGAATATAGTATTGGGCCTAAAAAAGATGTGCCGCCATATCGGGCGGCACATGCGTATGCGTAAGAGGCAGATTAGTCCAGCTCCATGTCATGGATAACGTCCCAGTTGCCGTTGAGGGCAAGCTCCACCTCGTGCTTGTTGTTCAGCGATACGGGTTCGTCGTCTCCGCCCGGCGTGGGCTCGGTGTCGGTGCCGTGGCCCGGATCGTCGGTCGTACGTTTTCCGAGACCGTAGAGATGGTTACGTACAATGTTGTATGCGTTGGCATCCTCCTGTACCGACTCCTGTTGGGTGAAGGCCGACGAGCCGCTGTCCCACGTGTAGAGCGTATAGGTAGTTGACGTCTGGCTCGAGGGCAGGTTGACGTTCCACTCGCGTTTCACCTCGCCGCCGGCGGTTGTAAGCTGCAGCTTGAGTGTCTGCTCCGATCCGGTCTTGGCGAAGGGTATGATGAACTCGCCGCCGAAGACTGCACCCTTCTCGAAGGTGGCCTTGCCGTTGTACTTTTCGGGTTTCTTCCAATGTGCGACATCTATGAGATTGCCCGACGCCTCGATCGACGAAAACCAGTCGTTGAGGTCGATGGTCAGGAGAGTCTTGTCGAATGCCGACGACTCGGTGAAACCGTTGATCACGGCCTTTGCGACGCTGTTGTCGGTACCGTTGTTCTGCAGGTCTGTGTTGTCGAACTGTCCGAGGACAAGACGGTTGTGCTCATTCGATCCTACAAGCCGCAGCTGCGTGGCATCGGCGATGTAGGGAACATCCTTGGCATAGACATATACACCTGCAACCTGACGGTTGAGGATGACCTTCTACTTGAATCCTTTCGACTTCTCGACGGGGATCGACTCGGTCGAGCCGGCGAAGATCTCCTCGGCGCCACCATCCGTCGCGAGAGACAGTACGGCATTCTCGTTGAAGGTCGAGCCCGAAACGAGCGCTCCCTTGATGTCGTTGCCGCTGTAACTGCTGTCGCTGTGGTAGCCTACGGCGAAGATACGGTAGTTGCCGTCGTCGAGTTTGGTCTCCAGTACGAAGTCCGTGGTGCGGCCGTTGTCATACTCCGAAGAGTTGCTCTGCCAGTTGGTTATGTCCTTGGTATATTTGACCTCCTTGGTCGAGGCGTCGACAATATAAATGTTCTCGATCGAGTGCTTGGCCTCCGAACCGAGCATCGGCCGTCCGGCGCGAGCCGTGGAGCTGCTGTTGGTGTTGGATACGGTAAGAGTTATGACCTGAGCAGGGTCTTCCGTGCCGACGCCGTGGCCCGCATCATCTTTCGTGCAGGCGTTGAAGATCAAAAGGCCGATTGCGGCCGTCGCCAGTAAAAAGTTTTTTTCATGCTTTGTTTGTTGGAAAAATTAATTGTTTGTAAATATTATCGTAACCCTGTTGTTGAGTATGCGCATGTGATGCAGCCGATACTCTCGTACTGCAATGTCCATATTGGGATTCGGTCGTCCTGTTTGTGCGTTTCATCGGGCGGCGTCTGTATAATGTTCCCGAATAAAACGTTTTTTATGCGTGAATAATATATCGGAGGTTGGTCTTTTTTTTCTACTAATGAACTTTCGTGTATTCTAAATGCAATAGGCTTGGCATATTGCGATCGGGCTGCCGGATGAAATATTTGTCTGAATTTACAGCTGTTTACAGCCATTTCATACTCTGCTGACGATAAAACGGCGACAGATGCCCGCTTCTGAATACGGGCATCTGTCGCTGATCGGAGGCGTATGTCGTGAGTACTGTTTTTGAACGTTGTCAGTGGCCGAAGCGTGAGGTGTCGACCTCCTTGTGTTTGCGCTCCTTGTAGCCGCCGAAACGATACGAGAAGTTGATAGTCGTGGTGCGGGTATAGTGTGAGCTTCCCATGTCGAGCCACTGGCCGCGGTAACGTATGCGGGTGTATGGGGATGATGTCTCGAAGATATCGCCGCATCGCACCGAGAGCGAGGCGCGTTTGCCGGCGAAGGTCCATTTGAGGGCCGCGTCCACCGACCCGAGAGGATCTATGTCGAATGTGCCCTGTATGGCCTTCGACTGGAAGGAGCCGTTGATTTCGAGCGACAGGTCGGGCTTGCTGCTCAGGTGGAAGGTGTTTTCGAGGCGGGCGACAGCAACCCATTTCGTGCGGTCGAACGACAGGTCATGGAATTGGTCGCATCGTTGGCGCATGTGCATCCCCGTGAGCGTGAGTCTCGAATCGAGCCACTTGCCTATGCGGAACGGAATGACGGCATTGACGCCCAAATGGCGGTTCATGTTCCAGTTGAGGGTCTGGTATATGAGTGCCGGACGGTCTGAGGCCTGCCATGCAGCCTGCACGAAGTAGTCTGGCATTCCGTTCCAGAAGAGCACGAAGATATATTTCTGGCGGTAGATATATACGGCTTGGGCTTCATAGCTGCGCGAGGGACGCAGTCCCTTTGTGCCGTGTATCTCCGAGTAGCCGTCGATATAGGATACGGCGCCCTGCATCTCCCAATACGAGGGGTAGCTCTTGTCGGACGAGAAGTTCAACTGCACAATATGCCGGTCGGAGGGCATCCAGTTGAACGATGCCTGCGGATAGAGCGACCAGTTCTCATAGTCGCCCAGCCGGTAATACTCGCCCGCAAGCGAGAGCGAGAAGCCCGCACGTGAGAATTGCCGTCCCGTGCCGAGGTAGATGTTACCCGTATATTCGTCAAGACGCGAATCGGTGTCGGTGGTGACGGGGTTGCCTTCGAGGATGGTGTAGTGCTGCCAGTCGTGGGATGAGGAGAAGGCGAAGGCCCCGCCGCCAGTTATCTGCCACCCCGAGTCGAATGTATGCAACTGGTCGATCGTGGCGTTGAGACGGTCGATCCGCTGTCCCGATACGATGTCGAACGATGTGGCCTGCGCGTCGGTGTAGTTGTTTGTCAGCGACGCGGTTTCGGGGTTGTCGTAGTGGGTGTAGTCGAGGCCGATGTCGAGCCCGAATGGCGCCGTGTATCGCATCGAGACGTTGTGCAGAGTCTTGTCTCCCGAGGTCTCTGAACGGGAATCGACGTATGTGCCGTTCGATACCGACAGGCCGCGGCTGTTGGGTGTAAATGCGGCCGTATATGCGGCGCTCAGACGGCCGCGCTGATTGGGCGAGTAGTCGAATGCCGCGCGCATCTGATGGTTCCACCCTTGTCCCGTTATCGACTCGTTCTGGCGGATGTCGTATTGCTGCTCCCCTACCGTATGCAGGGAGTGCATGTCGAAACGGTGCAGCTCCTTGCCGCGCGAGGCCGAATATGTGACGTCGGTTGACCATTTGGGCGAGGTGAGGATGAAGTTGCCGCCCATCTCCCAACCGCCGTAGTAGCGGTCGGTGTAGTTGCCGTGTACCTCGCCCGAGAAGGCGGTGTCGTGGCTGCGGCGCAGAACGATGTTTATAGCCGCACCGCGTACGTGGTATTGCGGCGGGGCGCTGTACATCACTTCGGCCTTTTCCACCCGATTTACGGGTGTCGACCGCAACAGCGTTGCGAGTTGCTCGGCCGTCATTGTCGAGGGACGTCCGTTGAGGATCACCGTGACGGACGAACTGCCTGCCAGCGAGAGCACGCCCGATTGCTCGGATACTCCCGGCAGACGCGTCAGAGCCTCGTAGGCATTGTTTACGGCCTGCCCCTCGGTGAGACGTTCGAGGTCGTAGCTCAGTTTGCCCTGCTCAACCTTCACGACGGGGCGTTCACCCTCGACGACGACGGCATTCATGGCCACGGAGTTCTCCTTGAGGATTATGTCTCCCAGATCCGATCGGTCGGACTCCACGGTGCGGAGTTCGTAGGCCAGATGCTGAATCTGCAGCATGTAGGGCCGCAGCGACGAGTGGAGTTCGAACTTCCCGTCCGCCGCTGATGAGACGGCGTTTATGAATGTGGAGTCTTGGTCGAACAATACGACTGCGGCGCCCGCAACGGGCATACCTGTCGTGTCGATCAGGCGGCCGTGTATGCGGTCATCAGTTTGTGGATTGGTTGTCGGAGGGGTTTGGGCTGCAGCCGTCACGGCCATGAACATGGAGACGGCAGCCAGCAGGAGTTTCCAGATGTGAGGTTTCATATTCATTTTCATTGCAGTCTTTTCGAATTGCGTTCGTACTGCAAAATTACCTCCCAAATGGCCTTGCTGGTGCGTATTTTATCTTGCTTCTGTTGCCGTAATACGTTGATATACAATAACCGATGCCTGCAAATTTCTTGCCTTTGGGCTTTATCCCCTTGCTTCAAGTCCAAGATAATGGCGTTCTCATGCGAAAAATGCCAACAGCGTATCGCGGTCCGTGGCGTGAGATTCGGCTATGCGCCGCTTGAGCTTCGACTTGAGCGTATATACGCCGTTGAGCGACATGCCCAGCATAACGCATATCTCCTGCGGCGAGAAGCCTGCTATGACCAACGCCGCGAAGTCGTAGTTGCGGCGGGTCCAGTCGGGGAACTGCTCGCGGAGACGCGTGACGGCGCGGTCGCTGTACAGGTCGGCCATGTCGACCACATCGTTAAGCATGGCGGGACTAAGGGCCAATTCGCGCATCTTGGCCGTAAGGCGCTCGCCGTCACCGTATGTGTAGCATGTGGCGGCAATGTCGCGCACGGCGGCCACACGTCCTTCGAGCAGGCGTTTTACGGCCGCTTCGCGGGCATTCGAGGCGTCGAGACGCGACGTCAGGCTGTCGTGTGACTCACGGTATGAGTCGAGCAGAGCAAGCGACTCGTTAAGTTGCTCGTTGCGGCGGCGCAGTTTGCGGCGGTAGCCGACAAGAGCCCACACAGCCGCTACGATGACCAACAGTGCCCCCAATATGGCGATCCACACGCGGTAGCGCAGCGATGCTTCGCGCAGCGCCACCTCGTTGGCTGTGCGGAAGCGTCGTTCGAGCTCGGCTACATGCGCCCCGCGCTGCTCCTCGGATAGCGAATCCTTCACCGAGGCATACTGCTGCATGAATTCGTATGCGCGGGCATCGTCGCCACGGTCGTGGTATATCCCTGCTGCCAGAGCGTAAAGGCCGACATTCCCCTGATGGAACGTATCACGATTATCCAATGCCTTCTCTATGTAGTATCGGGCCGAGTCTAATTGACGATCCTGCTGGAAGATGATGGCTGAGGCTACGTCATAGAACGAACGTCCCGTATCATCCGTAGCGGCGCGTCCGTATGAGAGCGGAGCCTTACGGATTACGTCGAGGTCGATACCGCGGCGTGCCTCCAGAAGCTGTTCGTGCGTCCAGTCGCCAAGATAGGTGTGGAATATGAGGTTTTGCAGGCGGATCTGTTGTGCGAAATATCGGAACGAGATGGTATCGGCCGCCTCGACGAGCGGCTCCATCGTCTCGATGGCCTGCCTGTAATTGCCGTTGGCGCAATAGGCCGAGGAAAGCATGAATCGGCTGTATCCCTCCTGCTCCGCGTTGCCGTTAGCAATGGCCGCCTCTACGGCCTTCGCAAAGGGTTCCACGGCGTCGTATCCCTGCTCGAAGTATATAAGTCCCAGAGTGTGGTAGACGGTAACAAGCAGCATCTTCGTATATTCGGATATCGAGTCGTCGTGGTTGCAGCCTCTGGCGAGAGCGTTTTCGGCGATTATGGCGGACTGAGTATATCCGCGTATGGCCTCCTCGAGGTTGCCGGTTTGCATGTATGCCTTGGCGTAGGTGTACCACGCGGCGGCCTGTTTGTGGGCCGAGCCGTGACGGTCGAAATATTGCATGGCATGTTCCAACGTCTCTTTGCTGGCCGTAGTATCTCCCGTATATGCCTCGGCCAACCCTTTGAGCAACAGACATTGAGCACGGTCGCGGCGGCTTAGGCGCTGCGTGTTGATCCCGCGCAGCAGTGTCATGGCGCTGTCGGGATGGTCCTCGACAAAGTGACTGTCAACGATAAATCCCGTATGTGTGCGGGGCGTGCAGCAGAAAAGCGACGAGAGCAGCGTAAGAAACGTTATGTATAGCGCCGTGCGTTTCATTTCATCTCGTTTTTCCAGATATCGTTCATGTCGATCCGGTCGGCATTGTGGAAGAATCCGCTCACGAGCGTAAGGTACTCGGGCATACGGTCACCTTCGCCCCATCGCAGCGGAATCGCCATCAACTCCTCGGTGGTGCGGCAGAGGTCGAATCCGCACGCTTCGAGTGACGGACGTACCAACTCCGGATGGCGGCACGGCTTGCCTTCGAGGCGGGCGCAACTATCATTGGGACAGTAGAGGCATCTGCCGGCGTATGCGAAGGCGCGGCCGTCGTAGCGGCGTTCGAGGTCGAGCAACAGCTTTTCGTGCGATATGCGCTCCGGCCGCAGGAGATTTTCAGACTCTGACAGCGGCAGCCCGCTGTGTCGGGGCGTGATCTTGGTTGCGATTATGAGCGCCGTGCGGTATCCCGAGAGATATTGCTCCATGTCGAAATCGAATGGCGGACAGGCCCAGCTGCGGCCGTAATTGGGACATGCACGGCAGCATGCCGCCGTACGCCGCGCATCGCGGTAAATGGCGATATAATCGGCCGCAGGCAACTGTGTGGTGTAATCCTGCGACGAGTATTCTATATGGTGTTCCTGTGCGGTCATGCCTGCTGTTGCGCCTGCTGTCGGGCCTTTTGTCTGTCCTTGCGGTATATCTGGTATGAGTTTACGAAGTTCTGCCATACTATATACGCCGTCGGCGCTACCGATGATATGGGGTCGAGGAACGCCTGTGACATCCATACGGCGAGTACTGTATTCTTCTGCCCGAGCGACTGTCCTCCCGCCACTACGTCGCCGTAGCGTCGTCCGAGGCGGCGTCCTATCGAGAACTGTGCCAGACATATAATCAGAGCTACGGCCGCGAGTGCTATTTCCTCACGTCGGTCGGCCTCGTTGTGGTCAAGCAGGAAGCAGGTCGTGCGTCCTATGATGAAGGCCAGCGACAGCAGCCACATATAGAACGATATTTGCCCGTGGTCGCCTACCCATCCGGCTGCGCGAGGCAGGACAAGACGGCAAAACTGCGCCGCAGCGAATGGCATTATAAGCAGCGGCGCAATACGGGCGAGGAGCTGCGCGAAGGTGCACTCCCCGTTTCCGGTGAACGACAATACTACTGGCGCTATAACTGCCACGGCCATATTGCATAGCAGGCTGTATGTGGCCATCGTGGCGACGTTGGCGCCGAGCATGCCGGCGATGACGACGGCGGCCATTGCTACGGGGGCGAGTATGCATATCATGGCTCCCTGAGCTACGACCGGATTGAACGGCCGCAGTGCGAGGTATATGGCTACGCATCCGGCAATCTGTATGACAAGCAGCCATACGTGCAGCATTGACGGGCGCATCTCTCGCGGCCGCACGCGGCAGAAGGTGACAAATAGCATGAGGAATATGAGTACGGGCGTCACCATGTGTCCCGACATGTCGTCCACGGCGGCAACGGAACGGCACAGCACGGCACCTACGACCATGGCGAAAGGCATGGCTACGGTCTTGACGTTGCGGTGCAGGTATTCTTGAATGTGCATAGCAGTCGTATGTTGAAAAAGAGGCCGCGCTTGCGGCGGCCGTTTGCATGTGGAACGTATTTGTTTGTATGGGAATACTCGCTATGCGAGCAGCTCCTTTACTTTGGCCGATATATCCTTGCCGTCGGCGCGGCCTGCAAGACGTTTAGTAGCAACGCCCATCACACGTCCCATATCCTTCATCGATGCGGCTCCCGTCTCGGCGATGATGGCCTTGACCTCTGCCGTAAGTTCCTCGGGTGTCAGCTGCTTGGGCAGGAACTCCTGCATGACCTTGACCTGTGCCAGCTCCTCCCCGGCCAGATCGGCTCGGTTCTGCTGCGTGTATATTGCGGCCGAATCGGTCCCCTGCTTTGCGAGTTTGGTGATGATCTTGATGACGTCGGCATCGGGCAGCTCGTCGACGGCAGCGCCCGACGTCTTGGCCTCGATGATATATTTCTTGATGTTGCGCAGTGCGCTCAGACGGACGGCGTCACGTGCTTTCATGGCCGCCATAATCTCACTCGAAATGGTCTTTTCCAATGACATAACTTCAGTTATTTATAGTTTCACTTTATATCTTGCTACTTGTTTCTGCATTTTCTTTCTTATCCATTGCCTACTCGCCGCCGCCGCTTCGTTCGAAGAAGGCCAGCACGCCGCGCATGAGCATGTCGCGTTGTGAGGCGTCGAGGATCGACTCGAACGGGAACGCCATAACTACACTTCGGTAGTCGTTGCCGTTGTAGCATACGGCGGCCGGCTGATTGTTCGTGGCGTATCGCATGGCTATGTATGCGTTGCGTCCGTATGGTGATATGCATCCGGGAGACTCTACGCCGTAGAAGTCGCGCGTGGGTTCGCGGTTGAACTCTATCGTACTGCGTGTCATGCCCATGGGTGAGGCGACGATACGCGCTTCACCGCGACGTGTGGCCATGTCGCCGTTATATGACATGTGCAGCGTGCGCCGTGCGAACTCCTTGTCTGCGGATGTAGCTTCGGGTCCCTTCCACAAGTCGCCCGCGACATGGCATCCCGATACGAATATGTTGCCTCCGTGGCGGGTGAAGTCCGTAATGAGCCGTTGCAGAGATTCCGACATGACCTTGAAGTCGTATCCCGACGTGCCGCGGCCAATGGCGCACGAGCGCTGCTTGCCCAGAATGAGGTCTGCGGCATCGTATCGTCCGAGGATGACGTCGCCGCGCTCGACGGCCTTCACCGAGGCTGAGCAGAAGGAGTATCCCGCCGCGGCGATCGACCGCCCGTGGATGACGGGATAATCGAATGTATTGCCCGCAATGACGCGCGTCTCGTAGTCGCTGTAGCACGACCCGAGCGCATCGTTATCGTTCTCGGAACGTGACAGGGCCCGGTCGAAGTTGCGTTGCTGGCCTATGAATGATATGTCCTTGATGTATGCGGCGCCGGAGTCGTAGTCGTTGTAGAATCCGGCCAGCGAGTCACCCTGTATGTTCATCGGGGCGCTGACACGTTCGAACCCGTTGATGACAAGCACGCTGCCGCGCTCGTTTGCGGCGCGGTGTGCCGCAAGGGTCTCGCTTGGGAAACTCTCGCCGCCCTTGTTGACGGCCGTGACGCGGTATGAATAGGTATGTCCGCGCTGCTGTGTCATGCGCACGGTGGTGCCGTCGACGCGGATGCCGTTGTCGAAGCCGCCGTCATCCTGCCGCGTATAGACGATATAATAATCCGGGTCAGCCGAGAGTTCGAGACTGTCTGTAACGGGCTGCCAACTCAACACAACGTCGGGTGTATCTTCATCGGCGAACTCCACGCTGAAGGCCTCGACGGGCAGCGGCTGGACGGTGTATGGAACATTGTACTGGCTTGACAGATAGCGTAATATACCCTTGTATATCGAGCGGCTCACGAAGAACTTGAAGCGCGGGTCGTTACCGTAACGCATATCGGCGAAGTTCTGGTGCGAGAGCGATTCGAGCAGCATTGTCGGGGCGCACGGAACGCGCGCCTCGTAATATGAGCGGTTCCACATGCCACGGCGGCTCCATGCGGGTTCATATACGGAGCGTATGTCCTCGACCATCTGTGTCATCACGATGTCGGTCAGCTCGCGCGAAAGGTAACGGTCGGCACCTCCCATGAAGTGCCCCTTGTTGTCCTTGGTATAGAATATTCCGAGCGTACCGATTATATCGTCGTTAAGCCTTACGCCAGCATCCGAATGGAATGCCAGCGCCATGTCTATGGGGATTGATTTTCCCTTCTCGTCGGGCAGGCGTTCCGATCCGCCCATGAGGGCATTGACCCAATGCGCGCGCGACATGTAGTCGTCCTTGTAGTCGTCGGCGCCCTCCTTGGGCGTATATACATCCTCGTCGAAGCCCGACCACTGGAGCCAGTAGCGCGCTCCCTCGCAGAAACGCGGATATTCGCTTGTGAGGGGCTCGTATTCGATTGCGTCGTCACGCAGCGACGGCGACACCTCGCGGGCGATATTGCCGTAGCCTCCGCCTATCTTGACAGCGTCGGCCGAGACGGTGCGGCCGCCTTCGTTCGTTATGTTCGAGAGTGACACCAACGTCTGCTCCTCGCCTGCGGCAAAGGGGAAGTGTCCGAGGTAGATCCACATGCCGCCGCCCATGGTCTGGTTTACGGCGAAACGGCTCTCGCCGCCGAGATGGTGTACCGTGTAGACGGCATCGTCGGCACTCTCCGTGCCGTGGCTCGCGTATGACACATAGACGGCATATTCGCCCGTCTCGGGGATTGCGGCCCGCCACTCGGCCCGGCTCTCGTTTCCGGAGGTGATGCTCTTTACGGCGCGCGCCGTGCCGTCACGGAAGGGATTCTCGCCGTTCATGTAGACATCCTTCAAGTGTGCGAATCCGACGACATCGTCGCCCCACGCCTGCGAGCCGTTGCTCTCGGCGTATTTGGTGTCGTCTACCCCGCTGTCGTTGTCGATGATGATCTCGCACAACTGCGTGTCGCGTTCGCGCGGCAGCAGGACGTTTGCACCGGCATTTTCGAGCATGGGCACCAGATACGGCAGCACGAAACTCTGCGTGAAGAGATCCTCGACCGTCTCCCAGAGGCGTGAGCGCTGCCAACGCCATACGTTCTCCTTCTGGTCGAAATAGCGGCCGTGGCTCTGCCACATGGCTATATGCCGCCCGGCAAGGCCTTCGGTGGGGGCATTCTGCGACGAGAGCGGCCGCACGAGTGGCCGTTTCGAGCGGTTGGTGAAACGCGTGCCCGAAAGATTCGATGTGCGGTAATAGTGTGGGATGAACTCCTCGATACGGTGATTGTCGGTTATGATCGAGAGCTTGCGGTCGGCATACTCCGCGGGCAACACGGTGCGTACGGAGTCATATATCGCGGCGACGTTCTCCTCACGGAATGGATAGTATGACAATCCGATCGATGCGTATATCTCTATGCGTTCGTTGGTTATGCGCGTACGGTCGACGCGTACCGAGCCGCCCGACACCTCGCGCGCGACGATGCGCGTGAGCATCTCGCCTATCTCGCGTTTCTGGGTTGCATTGATGCCCGCCGCGTCGGACGGTGTCGGCATGAGCATCAGCGCCGCAAGGACGATGAGAGTTATCTTACTGTGCAGTCTCATTTCGGGGATAAGATATTAAAAACAGCCCAAAGATACAAAATAATGCGTTATAGCCCAATAATTCGAATCCGATAGCGTAGTTCCACCTCTCGGCGGCCCACAACTGCAGCAGGTAGCTGGCCACGGGTGACGCGACGGCTATGAGCGGCACGAAACGCTGGTGTATTTTGCGGCGTGTGGCAAGTCCGAATACGAAGAGTCCGAGTATGGGGCCGTATGTGTATCCTGCAACCTTGAATACAAGATTTATGACGCTGTCGTTGCCGAAGCGGTCGAAGATGAGAATCACGGCCGTCATGACGGCTGCCATACCTATGTGGGTGCGTTTGCGCAGGCGTTCGAGTCGTTTTTCGTCACGGCCGTCGGCACGCAGGATGTCGAGCGTGAAGGATGTCGTGAGTGCCGTGAGTGCCGATCCGGCGGCCGAGTATGTACACGACACGAGCCCTACGACGAACATTATGCCCGCGATCTTGGGCAGCCCGCCCTGAACGGCCACCAGAGCAAAGGCCTGATCGCCCTTGGCGGGCTGCGGCAGCCCCTCGGCGGCTATGTAGAGATATATGAGCGCCCCCAAGGCGAGGAACAGTAGTATGACGACTATCTGGCAGAGGGCCGTCAGTACGATGTTTATCTGCGAGTCGCGCATGGTGCGGCAGCTCAGGTTGCGCTGCATCATGTCCTGATCAAGCCCGGTCATGGCTACGAGGCAGAGGGCCCCTCCGGCGACCATCTTCCAGAAATACCGTGCCGAGGCCGGGTCGTCGAAGAACCACATGCGCGAATATGGCGATGCGGCCACGGCGTGGCAGGCTTCCGTGAAGGAGAGATCCATGCGGCCGCATACGCACCAAATGCAGACGACGATGGCGGCAACGAGACTTATCGACTGCAGCGTGTCGGTCGGTATGAGCGAGCGGACGCCGCCCCAACGCGTATAGAGCCATACGAGCAGCATCGTGAAGATTATGTTGGCGATGAACGGCAGGTTGAAGTGATCGAATACAAGCAGCTGCATCACAGCGCATACGACATATATCTTTAACGAGGAGCCTATGATTTTCGAAACGAAAAAGCACCACGCCCCCGTACGGTGTGTGGTGATTCCGAAACGATCGTTGAGATATTGGTACAGGGAGACTACGCCGTGTCGGTAGAATACGGGTACGAGCACGAAGGCTACGATCATCTGTCCGATGGTGAAGCCCACGGTCATCTGCATATATGAAAAGGAGTCGGCGGCGACGGAGCCCGGCACCGAGATGAATGTCACGCCCGACATCGCGGCGCCGATCATTGCCAGCGTGGCCATATACCATGTCGTGCGGCGGTTGCCGATGAAGAATCCGGCATTGTCTGCATGCCGCCCCGATATGTAGGCCAGAGTGAAAAGTACGGCCAAATAGGCGAAAAGTGTCAGCAAAACCGCTATCGGTGACATAACTCACGGGATCATTTACCGCGCAAAGATAACAATTCGCCACAAAATAATTGTAGTGTCGAATAAGTTTAATATCTTTGCCTTCAGTTTGCGAATCGAAACGATAAAAGCAGGGATTAATTGTTAATTTAATATATTTAATATGGCTAAATCATTGAAGATACGAGATTTGACTTTGCGAGACGGGCAGCAGTCGTCATTCGCTACCCGTATGACGCAGGAGCAGATAAACCGCTGTCTGCCCTACTACAAGGATGCCGGTTTCTATGCCATGGAGGTTTGGGGCGGAGCGGTGCCCGATTCGGTAATGCGATATCTGGGTGAGAACCCGTGGACCCGTCTTGAGACGATATACAAGGCTGTGGGCGACGTGTCGAAGTTGACGGCTCTGTCGCGCGGCCGCAACCTGTTCGGATATTCGCCCTATACGGACGAGATCATCGACGGCTTCTGCCGCAATGCCATCGAGAGCGGACTCGGTATCATGCGTATCTTCGATGCGCTGAACGACGTGAACAACGTCAAGTCGACGGTCAAGTATGTGAAGCAGTACGGCGGCATCGCCGACTGCGCCGTATGTTATACGGTCGACCCGAAGTATCCGCAGCCCTCGTTCTTCGAGCGCCTGTTCGGAAAGCGTGCGCCGAAGCCGGTCTTCACGGATGAGTATTTCCTCGACAAGGCCAAGCAGATGGCGGCTCTGGGTGCCGACATGATCACCATCAAGGATATGTCGGGTCTGATTCCGCCCCAGCGCATCAGCCGTCTGGTAAAGCTGTTCAAGCAGAATATCAATGTGCCTATCGACTTCCACACGCACTGTACTCCGGGTTACGGTCTGGCTTCGGTATTTGCCGCCATCGCCGCCGGCGTCGACATCGTGGATACCAACTGCTGGTGGTTTAGCGAGGGCACCGGAGCGCCTGCTCTGGAGTTCATCTATATCTTCTGCAAGAAGATGGGTATCGATATCGGTGTGAATATGGATGCCGTATCGAAGATCAACGCCCAGCTCAAGGGTATACGCAAGGAGCTGGAGTTGTCGGTATTCGGTGCCGAGAAGCCCGCACCCAAGGCTTTCGACCCCATGAAGGATACCCTTCCCGCCGAGGTGGACGCCCTGTTCGACAAGGCCGTGAAGGCTGCACAGAGCGAGAACTTCGAGGTGCTGCTCGCCGCAAGCCAGAAGATCGAGGCCTACTTCGGTTTCCCCGCTCCCAACGAGCTGGTGCAGAAGGCCGAGATCCCGGGCGGTATGTATTCGAACATGGTGGCTCAGCTCAAGCAGCTTAAGGCGGAGGATATTCTTCCCCGTGCCATGGAGCTTATCCCCTCGGTGCGTCTGGCTGCAGGTCTGCCGCCTTTGGTAACCCCGACCTCGCAGATCGTGGGTGCTCAGGCCGTGAACTGCGCCCTTGACGAGAAGGCCGGACGTCCGATGTACACGAACAAGAGTTCGCAGTTCGTAGGTCTGGTAAAGGGTGAGTACGGACACACGCCGGTGCCCGTAGATCCCGAGTTCCGCTTCAAGATATGCGGTGTGCGTGAGGAGACCCCCTACGATACCTCGAAGTACAAGATGCAGCCCAACCCCGAACTTCCCGAGGCCGGAGGCGTGAAGCTGGCGGCAAACGAGAAGGAGGTTCTGCTGTTGGAGCTCTTCCCGTTGGTGGCAAAGAACTTCCTCACCAAGGAGAAGAAGGCCGCATACGAGGCCGCACAGGCCGCTGCCGCAGCGAAGGCTGCCGCTGATGCCAAGAAGGCTGCCGACAAACCCAAGGCTGAGGAGAAGGCCGAGGCTGCACCTTATGTAATGCCTACGGATGTCAAGGGCAATGCCGTTGTAGCGCCGCTGCCGGGCCGCGTGATCGAGGTTAAGGTCAAGGTGGGAGACAAAGTGTCGATCGGACAGCCTGTCGTCATCCTCGATGCCATGAAGATGGAGAACTCGATCACTTCGGACTATGCCGGTGTCGTGACGCGCATCTTCGTCGAGAAGGATCAGGCCGTACCTACCGAAGCCCCGATGGTGGAGATTGGTTAGTGTGCCGCTGCAATAAATGAAAAGCCCGCAATCCAGCCGGATTGTGGGCTTTTTTTGCGTCTTTGTGTGCTCGATGGGAATTATATGCTGTTGACGTGGGAAATGCGTCATATCGTGCGAAAACGGGCTGAAGCAGCACGGCCGACGGCTTGGTTGTCCTGCGAATGTCAGGCCGCTGCCCTATTTCATGATGTGCAGCGTTACGGATGATTGCCGTTCGGCGTCGTGGTATATCTTAACGTCGCATGGAACGAAATCCTCCTTTGTGCAGGTGTATGTGTCGATCATCTGCTGCGGGTTGCGGTCGAAGAGCGGGAACCACGTACTCTGTATCTGTACCTTGATGCGGTGCCCGGCCATGAACGTATGTGCAACGTCGGGCAGCGTCAGTGTTATGCGTTCGACCTTGCCGGGAGTGAAGGCTTCGGGAGAGGAGAAGCCGTTGCGGTAGCGTCCGCGCATGATGTCGCCGCGAACCATCATCTCATACTCCCCGTCCGGGCCCACGTCTATGATCTTTACCACAAAGTCGGCGTCGGTTGTCGATATTGCGGCATGGAGCGTTACGTCTATGGGTCCTATTACGGCCATGTCGTTCTCAAGGCGCGGCGAAAGGAATGTCAGCACATCGTGGCGGCCGTCGAGAAACTCCTGCCCCACGGTCATATACTCCTTGCGGCGCGGCCACGGCATGTCGGGATAATACGGGACGGGGTCGTTCGGATCGGAGGTGTAGAAACTGTATGCCTCCGATATGTCGGACGGCGTGGTGGTCAGAGAGCCGCCCTCGGCCAGATAGAGCGTGTGCGGGCGGCTTTGGTTCTCGGGATCCCACCCCTCCATCTCGCGCCAGCAGTTCTCGCCCGAGAAGAATATGAGTGCTCCGGTTGTCGTGGCGCCGCTATGCTCGGCATCTCTGAGGTAGTGGTCGAAGAATGGGAACTCGACTTGGTGGCGGTAAAACTGCGAGAGTGACTCTTCCGAGAAACGGATATGCCCGACCGCATTGGCATCGCCGTTCGAGCGCCATGCGCCGTGCGTCCACGGGCCCATCACGATACGGCAGTCGGTCTGCGGGTTGTTTTGTCGGATGGCGCGATAGATGTTCCATGTGCCGTATAGATCCTCTGCATCGAACAGACCTCCGACCATGAGGATGGCGGGACGTATGTCGTGCGTGGCATTCAGGGCGCTGCGCTGCTGCCACCAGCTGTCGTAATCGGGGTGCGCGGCCATCTCGTCCCAGAATGGAATGCTGCCGCCGAGAGCACGTGTTATATCGGCGACGGTGTTGTCGTGCAGGTATTCTACGGGATTGCCCTTGACGGGAGTGTCGAACGGTTCGGGCCTGTCTGTGGGCTTTGTCCGCGCCGCCGTGCCGAAGTTGGGCAGAAACCCTACGGCGTCGCTCAGGGCTAAGGCTCCGTTGTGGTGGAAGTCGTCTCCGAGAAACCAGTCGCATATCGGAGCTTGGGGCGAAACGGCGCGTATGGCCGGATGTCCGCTCGCGGCGGCCATAAGGGCATAGAACCCGGAATAGGAGTTGCCGAAGACGCCCACACGGCCGTTATGGCGCTTCAGCTTGCGCAGAAGCCACTCGACGGTGTCATACGTGTCACTGCTCTCGTCAATGGCGCCGGAACTCTTGTCGGCGACATAGGGGCGGATATTGACAAACTCTCCCTCGCTGCGCCAGCGTCCGCGCACATCCTGAAAGACGATGATGTAGTCGGCGCGCAGGTAATCCTCGAATATGGCCTGCTGCCAGAACGAGGCGTTGCGGCGTCCGTATGGCCCGCAGCCGTAGGGCGTGCGCGTGAGCAGTATCGGATGGTGCGAGCGGCGGTTTTTCGGCGTATATACGGCCGTATAGAGACGTATGCCGTCCCGCATGGGTATCATGTATTCGTTCTTGACGTAGTGTGCCTTGAACCATGCGGCGTCTATTGCCGGCTGCTGTTCCGTCTCGCTGGCATGGAGCGTAGCGGCGTAGATGAGAGATATTATTACGGTTATGATGCGTTTCATCGGGCAGGGGTTTCTTTCCTGCAAAATTAATACAATTTGGGGTTATTGCAAGCTATTCCGTGTCGTCGTGCCGTTTACGGTATATGTCGGTGACGTATAACGTGAATATGGGGAAAAACATCATGCCCAGACACGGCAGCATCACAGCCAGCGTCTTGCCTATGGCCGTTACGGGGAATATCGCGGCGCCGACAGTCGTGACATTCATCCATGCCCACCACATGGCGTTGCCGAAGCCGTGCAGGGCATGGTTTACCGTCACCTCGTAGTCGTAGAAGATGAGGGCCGCAAGATATGTGAAACATACTACGGTGAATACATACGCCGCCAACAGACGTCTTACTCCCCGTCCGATGAGCCAGCGTATGACCACCCCCATTGCGACGAACGATCTTATGAGCGGCAGTGCGGCTACGGCAACCTCGGCGCTGCGATATATGTCGGCGCCGCACCACCGCAGGATGTTCAGATACGGTATCGACAGCAGCAGGAAGAGGATCTTCGGGGCGAAGCGCCGGTGTGCCCCGTAATCGGCGACGATCTCGCCGGCAAAGTCGGCCATGAAGACCACACAGGCTACAAGTTGCAGGCGCATGTACCAATCGGAGTAGACGCGGTGGTCGCCCGTGAGTACCTCGATCGAGATGCCCGTCAGCAGGGCGATGCCTGCTATGAGGCTGGCTATGCGCAATATGGAGTTCAGTCGAGACATGCAGCGGCGGATTTGCCTTGATGGATGGCAAATGTCGTGCCGGGTAAATTTTCGGCAAGACATATATTTTTTCGAAAAAAGTTTTGCAGGAATAAAAATTTGGCTTATCTTTGCACCGCAATTGAAAGATGGCGAGATAGCTCAGCTGGTTAGAGCGCATGATTCATAATCATGAGGTCGAGAGTTCAAGTCTCTCTCTCGCTACACGCGGAGATCACCCCGACGAAGGTCTCAGCGTCAAGTTCGGGATGTAGCTCAGCCCGGTTAGAGTACACGTCTGGGGGGCGTGTTGTCGCTGGTTCGAATCCAGTCATCCCGACTAACCGAAAAGCCTTGATATTCAGTCGAATATCAAGGCCTTTTCTTTTCATTACTACCCCATCTCCGCTGCCGGTGGAACACAAGTGGAACATGGATTGCTGAAATCGGTAGAGTTATCTATACCTCAATTGGACTTAAAAGATCGATAGATCTAATTATAGACTTCCAAATCGAAGATTGAATATGTCCTTTACCATAATCATAGATGGTGTGTGCAAGCAGGTCATGATCAATATTATTAATTTTAAATGTTAATGAAGGGTTAC
>CHCFR05602__coassemble_99_pt1 | contig 137797 bp, 95 predicted proteins | sample CHCFR05602__metabat2_low_PE_021 | metagenome-assembled genome bin CHCFR05602 | reverse complement strand
CGATGCCCTTGAGCGGGAGCAGGTAGTTCATGCACGAGAACATACCCTTCTTCATCTCGCCGCCGTACCACGTGTTGATGATGACCTGCATCTTCTCGGTGAGGTTGAAGACAACGGCGGTCTCAGAGTTCAGACCGAGCTCCTTGTAGTTCTCGACCTTTGCCTTCGAAGCGTTCAGAACGACGAAGTCGGGCTCGCCGTAAACCTCCAGCTCGGCGTCGGTCGGGCGGATGAACATGTTCTTTACGAAGTGGGCCTGCCATGCAACCTCCATGATGAAGCGGATCTTCAGACGGGTGTTCTCGTTGGCGCCGCAGAAGGTATCCACAACGTAGAGCTTCTTGTTCGAGAGCTCCTTGCCGGCCAGCTCCTTGAGGGCCTTCCAAGTCTTCTCGGTAACGGGCTTGTTGTCGTTCTTGTACTCATCCGACGTCCACCAGATGGTGTCGCGGGTGGTGTCGTCCATTACGAAGAACTTATCTTTGGGAGAACGGCCGGTATAGACGCCGGTCATTACGTTGACGGCACCCATATCGGTAACGACACCCTTGTCGTATCCGGTGAGTCCGGGCTTGGTCTCCTCGCGGAAAAGCTCATCGTACGAGGGATTGTAGATCACCTCGGTAGTACCGGTAATACCGTACTTTGTCAAATCAATTTTTGCCATAACTCAAAATATTTTGTAGTTAAACCTAACCTGTTTGTCTTGGCTGTGCGGGGTAACGGTCTGAACCTCTTTCGGGTAGGGATGTTTCCTACGGAAAAGACCCTTGTTTCAGCGCTACAAAAGTAGTCAAACTATTCGAATTGTGAAAAGAATAACACTATTTTTTATAAAAATTTCAATTCCGCTCTTCCCCGTCGGCCGCAGCGCGGGCGGCGGACCTTTCGCAAGGTGTGCGCGCCGTGCCGATCGATCTGTCGCGGCGGCCGCTGCCATACGCTAACCTGCACGAAGCATGCCGACTGTTCCATTGGGTGAAGATTTTGTGACGATATTCCGATGGATTGTTTTTTCTGCGGGAATTTAGTACCTTTGGGGCATATGGCGGGGTTATATTTCCACATACCTTTCTGCAAAAACATCTGCGCCTACTGCGATTTTTTCCGTACGGGCGACCTGCGGCACATGGATGATACGCTGCAGGCCATGGCGTCGGAGCTGCGGCGCGGGCGCGACTTCCTCTCCGACCATACGATCCGTACCATATATTTCGGCGGCGGCACTCCGTCGCTTGTGCATCCCGACGTACTGCAGCGTCTGATCGACGAGGCGCGCGGGCTATTCGACTGCGGCGGCGTGGAGGAGATCACCGTCGAAGCCAATCCCGACGACGTGACGGAGGAGTATGTCGCGGCGTTGCGGCGCACCGATATCAACCGCGTGAGCCTCGGGGTGCAGTCGTTCGATGATGCGGAGCTCCGCTTCATGCACCGGCGCCATACGGCGGCCGAGGCCGTGGCGGCCGTGCGCCGTCTTCAGGATGCCGGTTACGGCAACATTACGGTGGATTTGATCTTCGGCGTTGATGGCTTCGGCGGCGAGACGCTCACGCGAAGTCTTGAGCGTACGGTCGGTCTGGGCGTACAGCATGTTTCGGCATACCATTTGACCATAGAACCGGGGACCCTCTTCGGTCGCCGCCTTGCCGACGGACGCATGCACGAAGTGGACGAGACGGTGAGCGAGGCGGAGTACGCGGCCGTGGAGCGTGCGCTTACGGCCGCCGGATTCGAACACTACGAGGTGTCGAACTATGCGCGTGCGGGATTCCGCGCCCGACACAACTCGTCCTATTGGCACGGGGCGCAATATCTGGGCATAGGGCCCGGGGCGCACTCCTTCAACGGCGAGGTGCGGCGGTGGTCGCGGCAACGGCCCGAAGATTATATCGTACGGCCGCGCTACGAGTCGGAGCGTCTGAGTCCGCAGGACCATTACAACGAGTATGTCATGACGGGCCTGCGATGCCTCGAGGGGATAGATTGCGGCCATGTGCGGCAGCAGTTCGGGAAGGCGCGTTTCGAAAGCATGATGCGCGAGGCTGCGAAATGGATCGCAAGCGGCGAGTTGCGTTACGCAAACGATAGACTTTCAATACCTACCGAACGTATGCTTGTGTCGGACGCGGTGATAGAGAGCCTTTTCGAAACGTAGATATTAAAAAATATTAATTTATTGTTAAGTTATTTTAGGAAGTCCTGTTGCGAGGGCCGTTACGGCCTCTTTTTCAAATATAAGTGTTATCTTTGCAACGCGATTCCGATGATTTTTGATTTCCGAAGGGATTTAGGTGATAAACAAATACAACAATCTTATGAGTAATACGAGTCAGATGCCCGACTATCTGTTTGAGGTGAGTTGGGAGGTATGCAACAAGGTTGGAGGCATACATACGGTAATTTCGACCAAGGCGCTCACGGTGACCAAACGTATGGGCGACAATTATATCGTCATAGGACCCGATTTGATGCAGGAGCATGCGAACCCCGAATTCGCTCCCGACCATACGCTTCTGGCGGGGTGGCGCGAGAGCCTCTATAACGAGGGCATACGCGTGCGTATAGGTCGCTGGAATGTCGAGGGACACCCGATTGCGGTGCTCATAGACTTCAAGTCGCTCATCTCGCAGAAGGACGAGGTGCTCAAGCACATGTGGGATGATTACCACGTGGATTCGATATCGGGGCAGTGGGACTACATCGAGCCCGTGCTCTTCGGGCATGCCGCCGGCATGGTCATAAAGTCATACGTTGACAACTTCTGCACCTCGGTAGACCGTGTTGCGGCTCACTTCCACGAGTGGATGACCGCTTCGGGCGGACTCTACCTGCGCAAGGCCTCGCCCTATGTGGCTACGCTCTTCACCACGCACGCCACGGTTACGGGCCGCTGCATCGCCGGCAACGGGCTGCCGCTCTATTCCGACCTGCACAAATATAACGCCGACGACATAGCGCGCCGTTTCAACGTGACGGCCAAGCACTCGATCGAGAAGATGGCGGCGCTCTACCACGACGCCTTCCTGACCGTGAGCGAGATCACGGCCAACGAGTGCAAGTATCTTCTGGGACGTGAGGTTACGCACATCACGCCCAACGGCTTCGAGAACGACTTCGTATGGAGCGGCGACGTCTTCGACCAGAAGCGCAAGGAGGCGCGTAAGGCGATGATCTCGGTTGCAGAGGCGTGTCTGGGCTGCAAATTCGAGAAGGAGCCTCTGATTATCGGCACCAGCGGCCGCTACGAGTACCGCAACAAGGGTATCGACATATTCATGGAGGCATTGAAGCGTCTGGCCTCGTGCGGCACGCTCGAGCGCGACATTCTGGCCTACATCACCGTGCCGGCGGCCAACAACGGCCCCCGCGCCGATCTTGTGGAGCACATGAAGGATCCTTCGAAGGCCATCGATGCGGCGCAGTGGCGCTTCTCGACCCACTATCTCGAGAACCAGCAGTGGGATCCCGTCTCGCAGGCTATCCGCGGCAGCGTCCTCGAGAACGAGAACTCGAAGGTGAAGGTCATATTCGTTCCGTCGTACCTCAATTCTGCGGACGGCATCTTCAACAAGAACTATTACGAGATGCTCGTGGGCATGGACTTCACGGCATTCCCGTCATACTATGAGCCGTGGGGCTACACGCCGCTTGAGTCGATCGCATTCTCGGTACCGACGGTGACGTCGAACCTCTCGGGATTCGGACTCTGGGCCATGAAGCAGACCGACCATGCGGGTGTCGAGATTATCCGCCGTGACGACAATAACGACACCTATGCCGTCGAACAGTTGGTGGATGCGGCGCTGCGGTTCATACAGCTCGACGACAAGCAGGTCGAGCAGGTGCGCCGCTCGGCGAGCGAGATGTCGAAGCTGGCCCTGTGGGACAAGTTCTTCGTACACTACGAGAGGGCATACGCCGAGGCTATGGACAATGCTGTGGCCCGTACGAACCGTACGGTGGGCGACGGCGGAAACTATACCGAGCAGATCAACTTCGTGCGCCAGCAGCTCATCTCGAACAAGCCTTCGTGGCACCGCATGATGGTCGAGAAGCGTCTGCCGTCGCGTCTGCACGCTCTGGAGACCATCTCGCGAAACCTGTGGTGGTGCTGGACGCAGGATGCGCGCGACCTGTTCGAGAGCGTCGACCCCGAACTCTGGAACAAGGTAGAGCGTAACCCCATAGCCTTGATCGACAAACTCTCGATCGAGCGTATAAACGAGCTGGAGAAGGACCGCGAGTTCCTTTCGCGTCTGGATTCGGTGAGCGCGCAGCTCGAGGAGTACATGTCCGAGAAGCCCGATCCGGCAAGCCCCAAGATCGCATACTTCTCGATGGAGTACGGCCTGCACTCGTCGCTGAAGATCTACTCGGGCGGTCTGGGTATCCTCGCCGGCGACTACCTCAAGGAGGCTTCGGACAAGAACCACCCGATGGTGGCCGTGGGCCTTCTCTACCGTTACGGATACTTCACGCAGCAGCTCTCGTCGCAGGGCAGTCAGGTGGCTACGTACGAGGCGCAGAACTTCTTCAAGCTGCCCATCTCGCCCGTGCGTGACGACGTGGGCAACTGGGTGTCGATACAGATCGCTTTCCCGGGCCGTACGCTCTCGGCACGCGTATGGAAGTGTCAGGTGGGCCGTACGGAGCTCTTCCTGCTCGATACGGACTACGAGGCAAACCTCGAGGAGGATCGCCAGATTACATATTATCTCTACGGCGGCGACTGGGAGAACCGTCTCAAGCAGGAGCTGCTGCTGGGTGTGGGCGGTATCCGCGCGCTGACGAAGATGGGAATACGTCAGGAGGTCTACCACTGCAACGAGGGCCATGCCGCCTTTATCGGCATCGAGCGTATCCGCAACCTTATAGCCAAGAAGCGTCTGACCTTCTCGGAGGCTCTGGAGGTGGTGCGTTCGTCGTCTCTGTTCACGACCCACACGCCCGTACCTGCCGGCCACGATGCCTTCCCCGAGTCGATGATGCGTCAGTACATGTCGCACTATCCCGACGTGCTGGGCATTACGTGGGAGCAGTTCATCAACCTCGGCAAGACCAACCCGAACGATCAGAACGAGCGTTTCTCGATGTCGGTTCTGGCCTGCAACCTCTCGCAGGAGGTCAACGGCGTGTCGTGGCTGCACGGCGAGGTGTCGAAGGATATTCTGGGCAACATGTGGCCCGGATACTTCAAGAACGAGCTCCACATCGGATACGTTACAAACGGCGTACACTTCCCCACATGGGTTGCATCGAACCTGCGCCGTCTCTATGCCCGCTACTTCCCCAAGGGCTTCGAGGGTCACGTATATGACATTCCCGAGTGGCAGGGCGTGCACAAGATCTCGGACGAGGAGTTGTGGAACGAGCGCATGATCCTCAAGGACCGGCTGATCAACCATATACGTAAACTTTACAGCGACCCCAAACAGGTACGTTTCGACTCGCCGCGCCAGATGGTGCAGATCGTCGAGAGAATCCGTCCCGACGTGCTGACGATAGGTTTCGCGCGCCGCTTTGCGACCTACAAGCGCGCCTACCTGCTCTTCACGAATCTGGAGCGTCTGTCGGCCATCGTCAACAACAAGGAGCGTCCCGTGCAGTTCATCTTTGCGGGCAAGGCGCACCCGAACGACCAGCCCGGACAGGATCTCATAAAGCGTATAATAGAGGTATCGTCGAAGCCGGAGTTCGTGGGCAAGATCGTCTTCCTGCAGAACTACGACATGGAGCTCGCGCGCCGCATGGTGCAGGGCGTGGACGTATGGCTCAATACGCCGACACGACCGCTGGAGGCTTCGGGTACTTCGGGCGAGAAGTGCGTCATGAACGGCGTGCTGCAGTTCTCGGTACTCGACGGCTGGTGGGTCGAGGGTTACAAGGAGGGCGCCGGCTGGATGCTGCCGCAGGAGAGGTCGTTCACCGACCAGAAGTTCCAAGATGAACTCGACGCCGAGATGATATACAATACGATCGAGGATCAGATCGTTCCTCTCTACTACGACCGCGGTCAGGACGGCATACCTCACGGCTGGGTCAACTCGGTCAAGAACTGTATCTCGGACATCGCGTCGAACTTCACCACGAACCGCATGCTTATCGACTACGAGAACCGCTTCTATAACAAGCTGGCGGCGCGCAAGAGCCAGATGGTGGCCGACAACTACCGCATGGCGCGCGAGATCGCGGCATGGAAGCGCAAGGTGTCGGCGGCGTGGGACGACGTGAAGATCCTCAACGTGCAGCGCGTGGAGATCGACACGGAGGCCATCTTCGTCGACAAGACCTACCACTATGAGGTGGCGCTCAACATCGGGGCCCTCAGTCCCGAGGACATAGGCGCTGAGCTGGTCATCGCGCAGCAGATCGAGGCCGGCGGCAAGGTTAACGTCGTGGCGACGAAGCCGCTCGAGCTGACCAGTGTGACGGGTCACGAAGTCGTTCTGTCGGTGGACTATACGCCCGACCGTACGGGTACGTTCGACGTGGCTATCCGCGTCTACCCGAAGAACGAGCGCCTGCCGCACCGTATGGACTTCGCACTGGTGAAGTGGGCCTAAAGGGCCGTGTTCGCAGGTGTGGCTGGTATTACGGGCCGCATGTGCTGAGCGGTTTGTACAGGTAAGCGGGTCGGACGGATCCGATTGGCGGAACGTTTTGCACGGGTAGCGATACCGGGTAAAAAAATGCGGAAAAAGTGCCGCGCATACGGAATATTTTATTAACTTTGAGTAGGAATGATAATTTTTCAAGGATAGAGATATGTCTGCACTTACATTTGACAAGAGCGAGCTGGGCAATCTGGAGTATTCGCTTCAGCGCGAGATGCTCGCTACGGACCGTAAGGGCGGTTATATGAGCACGACGATCGTGTGCTGCAATACCCGCAAGTACCACGGATTGATGGTGGCGCCGATCGACGACAGTGATGAAACCTACGTACTGCTTTCGTCTCTGGACGAGACGATCATCCAGCACAACCAGTCGTTCAATCTGGCTCTGCACCGTTACAAGGGCGTATACGAACCGCGCGGTCACAAGTATATCACGGATTTCGAATATACGCCTACGCCTACGATCACCTACCGTGTCGGGGGTGTGATCCTGCGCAAGGAGCTGCTGTGGATACACAAGCGCACGCAGCTCATGATACGCTATACGCTGGTCGACGCCCACTCGGATACCACGCTGCGTCTGCGTCCCTTCTTCGCCTTCCGCAACAAGCATTCGCTCTCGAAGGCAAACATGGATGCCAACGGCCGTTCGTATCCCATCCCGGGCGGAGTCAAGTGCCGTCTCTACGAGGGCTTCCCGTGGCTCTATCTGCAGACCGACAAGGAGGATGCGGAGTTTGTGGCCGCACCCGACTGGTACTACAATTTCGAATACCCGGAGGAGATCAAGCGCGGCTATGACGGCTACGAGGATCTGCTGACGACGGGTTACTTCGAGATGAACATCAAGAAGGGCGAGAGCGTGATCTTTTCGGCCGCCACGGACGAGATGGCCACGAGCCAGACCATAACCGAGATATATGAGGCGTCGCTTGCGCGCCGCACGCACAAGATCGACTTCTTGAGTTGTCTGCACCACTCGGCACGCCAGTTCATCGTACGCCGTTCGGGCGGCCGTACGGAGATGATTGCCGGATATCCGTGGTACGGCACGGTGGGACGCGATACCTTCATTGCACTGCCGGGCGTGGTACTCGAGCAGGGTTACAAGGAGGATTGCATGGATGTCCTCGACACGATGGTGCGGGGTATGCATGACGGTGACTTCGCGGGTTCGGCTTCGGCATGGGTTGCCGCGGATGCTCCGCTGTGGTTCTTCTGGACGTTGCAGAATCTGGAGAAACATATCGGCGCCAAGGAGTTGTGGGAGCGTTACGGCGAGGCCATGAAGGCCGTGCTGGAGGCATACCGCCGCGGTTTCGGCGGGCGTGTCGTGCTGCATGACAACGGTCTGATCTGGGCTGCGGCCGACGGCGAGGCCCTGACGTGGATGAATACCAAGGTCGACGGACACCCCGTAGCGCAGCGCGCGGGATATGATGTCGAGATCGAGGCCTTGTGGTACAATGCCGTATGCTATACGCTGGCGCTGGCCGCCAAGATGAAGGATAAGGAGTTTGTCGACCGCTGGGCCGACATGCCCGAGCGTACGAAAGCCTCGTTCCTGTCGAAGTTCTGGCTCGGGGAGAACTATCTTGCCGACTATGTAAACGACAGCGAAGTGAACGATTTCCGCCGCTCGAACATGATCGTGGCGTGCGGTCTGGACTATACGATGCTCAGCGAGGAGCAGATAGTGGATGTTTTGGGCGTTGTGCGCCAGCACCTGCTCACGCGTCGCGGCCTGCGTTCACTCTCGCCGCGCAATCCCCTCTACGAGCCGTCGTATGCCGACGACCAGCGGTCTCAGGATCTGGCCAGCCGCAACGGCTCGATCTGGATCTGGCCCCTGATGTTCTACGTCAAGAGCTGTTTCGCCATCGCCGGAGAGCAATATCTCTCTTCGGCCGAGGAGATTCTTGCGGGCTTCCACGACGAGATACAGACGGCCTGCATCGGTTCGGTGAGCGAGTGTTTCGAGGGCGATCCTCCATTCCATGCGCGCGGATGCCTCTCGCAGGCGACGAGCGTCGGAGGTCTGCTATATATAAGCGATCTTGTAGAGTCGTACCGCAAGCAAGCCGCCAAACCTGCTGCCAAGACGGCCAAGGGCTCGACGAAGAGTGCGGCCAAACCGTCGGTGAAGGCCGCTTCCAAGAGTACGGCCAAGGAGATGACGAAAAGTACGGCCAAGGAGACGACGAAAAGGGCAGCGAAGGTGACGGCGAAGGCCGCCGCGGCGAAGAAGGCACCCAAACGTACGAGCGCCTCGAAGAAGGAATAACAGACAAAATTATAGGAGAATAGAATGAGAGTATTAATGTTTGGGTGGGAGTTCCCTCCCCATATAGCGGGCGGTTTGGGTACGGCCTGTTATGGGATGACCCGCGGATTGGCGCATAACGGCGTCGACGTGACGTTCGTTATGCCGCATGCTTCGGGTGATGAGGATGAACGTTTCGTCAAGGTATTGAGCGCCAGCGACGTGGATGCACTCTACTGCGATTCGGCAGTGGGCGGCGACGATATCATGCGCAAGATATCGTTCATCCACATCGATTCGAACATGGTTCCCTACATATCGCCCGAGGAGTATGCCTCGTATCGGAGCGAGTATGAGAAGACGGGACGCAAACTTTGGGAGAGAGAGGGCGACTGCTGGACGCAGCGCTATAACTTCTCGGGCCGCTACGGTGCCAACCTCATGGAGGAGGTTGCGCGTTATGCGGTAGTTGCGGCGCAGGTGGCGCGTAATCTGGAGGGGCAGTTCGACGTTATCCACGCCCACGACTGGCTGACATACTTTGCCGGCATTGCAGCCAAGCGTGTGTCGGGCAAGCCTCTGGTGGTGCACATGCACGCTACGGAGTACGACCGTTCGGGTGAGAATATCAATACCCAGACCTACGCCATCGAGCGTGCGGGCATGATGGCCGCCGACAAGGTTATCGCCGTGTCGAACCTCACGCGCAAGATCATCATCGACCGCTACGGCATTCCGGCCGACAAGGTTGTCACGGTACACAATGCCGTGCGTTTTGCCGAGCGCGAGAGCGTAGCCCCCGAGCGCGGCGTCGACGACAAGATCGTAACGTTCCTCGGCCGCATCACCTATCAGAAGGGTCCCGATTACTTTGTCGAGGCTGCGGCCAAGGTGCTCAAGCGCGTGCCCAACGTACGTTTCGTCATGGCCGGTTCGGGCGATATGATGAACCATGTGATACGCCGTGTGGCGCGTCTGGGCATAGCCGACCGTTTTCACTTCACGGGCTTCCTCAAGGGTGAGGACGTGCACCGCATGTTCCAGCTCTCGGACGTATATATCATGCCGTCGGTATCGGAGCCGTTCGGTATCTCGCCGCTGGAGGCGATGCGTTCGAACGTGCCCGTCATCATATCGAAGCAGAGCGGCGTTGCCGAGGTGCTGGATTATGCCGTGAAGGTCGACTATTGGGATGTCGACGCCATGGCCGATGCCATCTACGGTTTCATCAAGTATCCAGCCCTGTCGAAGATGTTCGCCAAGAAGGGTCTCGAGGAGGTTACGGGCCTGAAATGGAACAACGCCGCCGCCAAGATCAAGTCTGTCTATGAGGATGTGATTAACGAGAGCAGGAAATAATAAAAACACGATAAGGCTATGAAGACAGTTTGTTTGTATTTTCAGGTACACCAGCCGTGGCGACTGAAAATCTACCGTTTTTTCAATATCGGTAAGGATCACAATTACCTCGATGACTTTACCAACCGCGCCATCATGCAGAAGGTGGCACGCCAGTGCTATCTGCCCATGAACGCCCTGCTGCTGAAGCTCATCAAGGAGAACAAGGGCGCATTCAAGTGTACGTTCTCGATAACGGGTTCGGCCGTGGAGCAGATGCGTGCCTATGCCCCCGAGGTGCTCGATTCGTTCCGCGCTCTGGCCGAGACGGGACAGGTGGAGTTCCTTGCCGAGACCTACTCTCACTCGTTGGCGTCGCTGGCATCGAAGGAGGACTTCGTGGAGCAGGTGAAGCTCCATGCCGCGATGATAAGGAAGGAGTTCGGCAAGCGGCCGACGGCATTCCGCAATACGGAGCTTATCTATTCGGATGCCATAGGAGGCATGGTGTCGGAGATGGGTTACAAGACCATTCTGGCCGAGGGTGCCAAGCATGTGCTGGGTTGGAAGTCTCCCGACTACATCTACACCAACGCCATAGACAACAGCCAGCGCGTATTGTTGCGTAACTACAAGCTCTCGGACGACATAGCGTTCCGCTTCTCGAACAAGGGCTGGGACCAGTATCCGCTTACGGCCGACAAGTTCGCCTCGTGGATCGAGGGCGAGGTCGGTGAGGTTGTCAACCTCTTCATGGATTACGAGACCTTCGGCGAGCATCAGAAGGCCGATACGGGTATCTTCGAGTTCATGAAGGCGCTGCCCAAGGCCGTGCTGGCAAACAAGGATCTGAAGTTCGCTACGGTGAGCGAGACGGCCAAGTCGTCGCAGCCGGTGGGTGTACTGCACTGCCCGCATGTGATGTCGTGGGCGGACGAGGAGCGTGACGTGACGGCATGGCTCGGAAACGAGCTCCAGAACGAGGCCTTCTCGAAGCTCTATGCCCTGAAGGATAAGGTGAAGGCGCTCAAGAGCAAGGATTTCGATTACGTGTGGAACTTCATGCAGACGTCGGATCACTTCTACTATATGGCAACGAAGTGGTTGTCGGACGGTGACGTGCATTCGTACTTCAACCCCTACGGGTCGTCATACGAGGCATTTATCAACTACATGAATGTCCTGTCGGACTTCGAGATCGAATTGGAGAAGGCGACCGAGGCCAAGCGTTCGCACCGCAAGAAGGAGAAGGAGGCCGTGGCCTGATGTGATGATATCTCGATCCGTGAATTGGAGTATCTGTGGTAACAAAAAAGCGTAACCTTTAGGGTTACGCTTTTTTGTTGTGGATAGGCCGATTATCGAGCCTCGACCCACGGCATGTGTTCGTCGAAGAACTCCTTGACCTCGACGGCGCGGTCGCAGCAGAGGGCGTCGGCACCGAGGGCTACGCCGAGGATGAAGTCGTCGATCGACTGCCCGGGCCAGAGCGAGACGAAGAGTCCGGCCTTCTTGGCCTTGGCGACGGCGTCGCGGCTGGTGCCGCCCATCGTGCAGCCGAGGCGTTTGATTCCCATGTCGAGAGCCTCGCGTATGGTGTCGTCGCTGATGGGCCGCCCGATTATGAGCAGCAGGTCGGCATCGGGATGGAGTCGCTGCATGGTGCGCAGGGCGCGTTTGTCGCTCGAGGTGAAGAGGTATGTAGAGTTGGCTGGCTTGTGTTTCATGGCCGTTGTGTATAACAGGTCGCAGTAACGCTCCAACTGCTGTTCGTCGTATGCCGGACTTGAGGTCTTCATCTCGAACTCGACATACATACCTTCTTTGTCGGCGAGCCAGCGGCACAATTCTTCCAGAAAGAGTATGTCGTTGCCCTGTTTCGTCTTGACGGCGCGTATCTGCTTGGCGGTCATCTTCTCCACCTCGCCGTCACATGGCGTGAGGCGTTTGAGCGACGAGTCGTGCGAGACGACAAGCCGGCCGTCGGCCGTCATGCGTATGTCGGTCTCGTATCCGCGGATGCCTTTGTCGTATGTGGCGCGGAATGCGGGCATGGTGTTCTCGTCATATTCGAGGCGGCTGCCGCGGTGGGCGAAAAACTGTACGGTGCGGTGTTGCTGTGCCTCGACGGTGAGAAGGGCCGTCAGGGCGATGAGTGTGAGAATGGTTTTCTTGTTCATGTTAAGGTGTGTTTCAAGGTGGGTATCGTAGTAAAAATGCGGGCGGCAACATGCCGCCTGCCGCATTTGTGTATGGAATTCGGGATGAGGTTTATGGCCGCAGATATTTGATCCGCAGGCCGTATCAATCTGCCCAGACCGTATCGGCTTATATATATAAATCTGCGTCACAGCCTTTATCAGCCTGCACGAGCCGTATCCCCACCCGTATATCAGTAATCAGACGGTCATGATCTCCTTCTCCTTGATTTCGAGCAGCGAGTCGAGCTTCTTCGAGTATTTCTCGAGCAGTTTCTGCGACTGGGTCTCGCCATCCTTCGATTCATCCTCGGGCATGCCCTCCTTCTGAGCCTTCTTGAAGGCGTCGACGGCGTCGCGGCGGGCGTTGCGGAGGCTTATGCGGGCGTTCTCACCTACGCCGCGCACCTGCTTTACGAGCTCCTTGCGGCGCTCCTCGGTCAGGGGCGGGATCGAAAGACGTATCTGCTCGCCGTTGTTCGAGGGTGTAAGGCCGATGTTCGAGTCGAGGATCGCCTTCTCGATGGTGCGTATCATCTTCTTGTCCCACGGCTGTATGAGTATGGTCTTGGCGTCGGGAACAGTGACGCTCGCCACGGCCGATACGGGTGACTGCGAACCGTAGTAGTCGACATAGACGCTGTTCAGAACGTTGGTCGAGGCCTTGCCCGCGCGGATGTTGATGAGTTCCTCCTCGAGGTGCTGTACCGTGCGCTCCATGCGGTCGGTCGCCTCTTTGATGATGGTTTTGGTATCCATAAACGTATTGTTGTTAAGTATTCGTTGTCACTTCTTGAGTTGTGCGGCCACGGTGTCGATAAGCTCCGCGAACTCCTTCTCGTCGTATCCGACCGACAGATATGCGATTTTGCCCTGCTTGTCGATGACGAAGTTGCGGGGGATGAAGTTCGAGGCGTAGCGTTTGTATATCGCCTGCTCGGGGTCGAGTCCCGCAGGGAACTTGTATCCGTTCTTTTGGAGGAAGGCCTTGACGGTCTTGGCGGCCTCGCCGCGCGATATGGGCAGGAAGACGAACTCCTCGCCCGCAAAGCGGTCGATGATCTGCTTCTGCACGTGCTTGAGCTCCTCGCGGCAGGGCGGGCACCATGTGGCCCAGAAATTTACGACCACGACCTTGCCCTTGAGCTGGGATAGCGTGATGCTCGAGCCGTCGACCATCGTCACCTTGAAGTCGGGAGCCTTGTCGCCGACCTTGACGAGGGTGCTCTCGGCAATCTGCTGCTGCTCGGATTTCTCCTGCGCATGGAGCGTGGTGGCGGGCACGGCGGCCATCAGGATGGCTGCTGCGGCCATGAAGAGAGCCTTGCGGCTTAAGATCCTGTGTATCATGATTCGATGTGCTTTTGTGTTTATGGTTTGGCGTTTATATCGTTATCGGTGTACAAGCGTGCCGATGGTCTCACCCTCGAGCACCTTGTGCAGGTTGCCGGCGGTATCCATGTCGAAGACGATGATGTCGAGGCCGTTCTCCTTGCAGAGCGTGAAGGCGGTCATGTCCATGACCTTGAGGTTGCGCGTGTAGACCTCGTCGAAGGTTATGGCGTCGAATTTCGTGGCCGCAGGGTCCTTCTCGGGGTCGGCCGTGTAGACGCCGTCCACGCGTGTGCCTTTGAACAGGACGTCAGCCTCGATCTCGATGCCGCGCAGCGCGGCGGCCGTATCGGTCGAGAAGTATGGATTCGAGGTGCCGCCGCCGATGATGACGACATATCCGGCCTCGAGATACTCGATGGCGCGCGCCTTCGAGTAGTACTCGCCTATGGGCTCCATACGTATCGAGGTGAGCACTTTGGCCTTGATGCCGTTGCTTTCGAGTGTCGAGTGCAGCGCCAGCGAGTTTATTACCGTGGCGAGCATTCCCATCTGGTCGCCCTTGACGCGGTCGAATCCCCGGCCCACGCCCTGCAGGCCGCGGAAGATGTTGCCGCCGCCGATGACGATTCCGATCTGGATGCCTGCGGCGGCAGCGGCGCCGATCTGCTCGGCGTATGACTGCAGAACCTCGGGCGAGAGTCCGTAGTGTTGCTTGCCCTGAAGCGACTCGCCGCTAAGTTTCAGAAGTATGCGTTTGTATTTCATCTGTGTGTCGTGTTTTAACCTTTTGCGAAGATAAGAAAAAATCTTCTTTTGCGCAAAGCGGCGCGGCTTTTCGCGGGGGAATGTCGTGACGGTAAGTATAAATACTTATTTTTCGGTCGTGGCAGGGGATAAGTATTGGCCGAAATGTCGTTTGTTCGGATTTTGCGCTATCTTTGTGTTGCCAAAAAAGGGCTTTGCCCGCGGGGTGCGGTCCGGTGGCTGCAAGGGCCCCGCCGATATGAAAGGAAATAGGTACAACTCAATAAATTCACTGACAATATGGTTGATATTTTCGAAAGACTTGAAAAGAATGCAGGAGGTCCTATCGGCCAGTACATGCAGCGTGTGCACGGATATTTCGCGTTCCCGAAGCTGGAGGGCGAGATCGGCCCCCACATGCGTTTCCGCGGTAAGATGATGCTCAACTGGAGCCTTAACAACTACCTCGGTCTGGCCAACCACCCCGAGGTGCGCAAGGCCGATGCCGCAGGTGCCGCAGAGTTCGGTATGGCTGCCCCCATGGGCGCACGTATGATGAGCGGCCAGACCAAGTACCACGAGCAGCTCGAGCGCGAACTGGCCGAGTTTGTTGGCAAGGAGGATGCCTTCCTGCTCAACTACGGTTATCAGGGTATGGTCTCGATCATCGACTGCCTGCTCTCGCCGCGCGACGTTGTTGTCTACGACGCCGAGGCTCACGCCTGCATCATCGACGGCCTGCGTCTGCATAAGGGCAAGCGTTTCGTTTATGCCCACAACAACGAGGAGTCGTTCCGCCTGCAGCTCAGGCACGCCACGGAGCTTGCCGAGGAGCAGCACGGAGGTGTTCTGGTCATCACCGAGGGCGTATTCGGCATGAAGGGTGATCTGGGCTTCCTCGATGTGATCACCAAGGCCAAGAAGGATTTCAATTTCCGTGTTCTGGTGGACGATGCGCACGGCTTCGGAACCATGGGCCCCGGCGGACGCGGTACGGCTGCACACTTCGGTGTGACGGATCAGATCGACGTGCTGTTCAACACCTTCGCCAAGTCGATGGCCGGTATCGGCGCCTTTGTCAGCGGTCCCCGCTGGTTGATCAACCTGCTGCGTTACAACATGCGTTCGCAGCTCTACGCCAAGTCGCTGCCCATGCCTATGGTTATCGGCGCGCTGAAGCGTCTGGATCTTATCCGCAACCACCCCGAATATCAGCAGAAGTTGTGGGAGATCACCCGCGCCCTGCAGAGCGGTCTTAAGGAGAACGGTTTCGATATCGGTGTGACGCAGTCGCCCGTAACCCCCATCTACATGAAGGGCGGTAACGAGGAGGGTACCAACCTCATCGTCGACCTGCGCGAGAACCACGCACTCTTCTGCTCGATCGTTATCTACCCCGTCATCCCGAAGGGTGAGATTATCCTGCGCGTGATCCCGACGGCGGCTCATACGATGGAGGATGTGAAGTACACGATCGACGCCTTCAAGGCCGTGCGTGACAAGTTCGAGGCCGGTTACTACCGCTCGATGCCTATCCCGATGATGGCCGATCCCGACTTCAAGGTACGTTAGTCGTTGGGGAAGGCTGTACGAACATGCTGTTTCAGGGATTGCGGACACTGCAATCCGAACAATATCTAAAGAGAAGGATCTGCCCATTGGGCAGATCCTTCTCTTTATGCCGTTATGATGTCGCCCGTGCGGCGTGATTGGTACGGTATATGTGTCCATACGGGTTGAACCTAATTGGAAAAACTTTGAAAAATATCGTTACTTTGCTTACGCTTGCAATTTTGTCGGTCATCGTGACGGCATGTACCGTCGGGGCGCGCTCTGCTGCTGTGGACAGCACGCCGACAAGTGACTTTTCACTCAAGGATTTCATGGGGCGGTGGTACGAGATTGCGCGCTTCGACCACTCGTTCGAACGCGACATGGAGTATGTCACTGCGGACTATGTCCTTCAGGACGACGGCACCGTCGAGGTTATCAACAGTGGTATGCGCGGGGGTGAGGCCCACACGGCGCGGGGCCGTGCCAAGACGACCGATACGCCCGGACGCCTGCGGGTGTCGTTCTTCTGGATCTTTTACTCTGATTATAACGTGCTGGCGATGGGCGACAATGGCGGGTGGGCCCTTGTCGGGAGCCGCTCGCCCAAATATCTGTGGATCCTGTCTCGCACGCCGCATCTCGAACAGGAAGTTCTCGATTCGATCCTTGCGAAGGCCGCCTCGCGCGGATACGACACGTCGAAACTTATCTACGTCGAGCAGCGGTAAGGACGCGATAAGCCTTCGGCAGATGCTTCGGCATGTCCATATTGCCCTTTGAAAAGTATTCTTTCAAGGAAGATGTTTATGCGGACGCACTATTCCGCTGAGGGCTGATTCTGAGCCTTGCGCACGCCCTTGAGACGGAAGCGGTAGATGATGTTGCGCTCGGGATGGCCCGCAACGTGGAACGAGAGGTAGAGCCACCGGCCCTTGATGTCGAGTCCTTCGGGTTCGTATCCCGTGGAGTTGAGGTCTATGAGGCGCAGGCGTTGTCCCGTTGCGGCGTCGACAACGTGCATGCTGCAGCCGCGTGACGGCACGCCGTCGGGAAGGTATATGCAGCGTCGGTTGGCCAGACTGCCTTGCGGTATGGCTATATCACCCACGCGTATGTCCCCCAGAGCGTCGGCAGCCGTAAGACGTACCATCCCTTCGGCGTCGGAGTCGGCCAGACGCGGCAGCCGGAAACGGCGGAAGGTGCGCTTCCCGTCTATGGTACAGTATCCGTAGAGGATTCTCTTGCGGCGGTCGACACACCAATCCATCGGTCCCGTACAGTCGTCATCGGCGTATATGATGGTCTGGACGATGCGTGAGCCCTCGGTCGAGATATCGGTTACGTAGCAGGCGCGGTCGCCTCGGCACTCCGAAACATACAGCAGCGGGAATTTCGATCGGCGCGAGTATCGCTCCACGCCGAACGAGGCGTTGTTGCAGTGCGAGTCGTTACCCTCGAGTTGGAATGTCGAGATGAAACGCCGCCGTTTGAGGTCTAACACAACGCACTGCCCCTTGTCGTGGAGCGAGAAGGCGTAGCGTCCCCACAGGGCCAGTCCTTGCGACGAGCCTTCGATGGTGACGGCCGTAGTGTCGATTATGGTTGAGGTGTCGATGTATTGTTCGCCCTCGAAGGCCGGAAGAGGGTAACGTTGTGCCTGTGCCGCCGCTGCGGCGCACAGAATCAGTATGGTCAGCAGCAGGCGTCTCATCAAAGCATCTCTTTTATTGTACGTTCGATGCCGTCGGCGTCGTATCCGCAGATGGCTTGCAGTTGGGCTACGGTGCCGTGCTCGACAAACTTGTCGTCGATGCCGAGTGACCGTACATGTGACGTTAGGCCGTTGTCGCTGAAGAATTTGGCGACGGCTTCGCCTACGCCCCCGCGCAGGATGCCGTCCTCGACCGTAAGGATACGGTCGAAACGTGCGGCTTCGCGCAGCAGCGCCTCGTCCAGCGGCTTGGCAAAGCGCAGGTCATAGTGCGCTATGGTGACTGGATATCGGCTCTCGATTCGTTCGATGGCCTCGGCGGCGAGATTGCCTGCCGTGCCGATGGTTATGACAGCCATGTTCTTGCCATCCTTCAGGCGTCGGCCCTTGCCAGTGGGTATGGTCTCGAACGGCACGCCGCGCCACTCGACACCTTCGCCGCAGCCGCGCGGGTAGCGTATGGCGTATGGCGAGGGGGTATTGACGGCCGTGTAGAGCATGTTGCGCAGTTCGAGTTCGTTCATCGGCGCCGCCACGATAATATCCGGTATGCACGAGAGGTAGGCCAGATCGAAACTACCGTGATGTGTGGTTCCGTCCTCACCCACAATACCCGCACGGTCGATGCAGAGCGTCACGGGGAGGCGTTGCAGCGCAACGTCGTGGATGATGTTGTCGTAGGCGCGCTGCATGAACGACGAATATATGTTGCAGACGGGATGCAGGCCGCCTGCGGCAAGCCCCGCGGAGAAGGTCACGGCGTGGCCCTCGGCTATGCCGACGTCGAAGCAGCGGTCGGGCATCTCGCGCATCATTATGTTGAGCGAACATCCCGATGGCATGGCGGGCGTTATGCCGACGATACGGCGGTCGGCGCGTGCCAGTTCGAGCAGCGTCTCGCCGAAGACATCCTGATAGCGTGCCGCAGAGTTGCTCGCCGGAATACGCTCGCCCGTGTCGGGGTTGAAGCATCCGGGGGCGTGCCATACGGGCTGGTTGTGCTCGGCGGGGGTGTATCCCTTGCCCTTGACCGTTATGACGTGCAGCAGCTTGGGCTCGGGTATCTGTTTCAGCGCCGAGAGTATGCGTACCAGCTCCTCGATGTTGTGGCCGTCGATCTGTCCGAAGTAACGGAAGTTGAGGCTCTCGAACAGGTTGCTGTTCTGAAGCAGTCCCTGCTTGACGGCGTTGCCGGCCTTCTGACACAGGCGCAGCAGCGGCGGTATGTGCGAGAAGAGGTTCCACAGACGACGCTTGAAACGGTTGTAGTGGCGCGAGGTCGAGACGTGTGCGAGGTAGCTCTTGAGGGCGCCCGTACCTTCGTCTATCGACATCTCGTTGTCGTTGAGTATGACAAGTATGTCGGTCGATTTCTTCTCTCCGGCATTGTTCAGACCCTCGAACGCAAGTCCTCCCGTCATGGCGCCGTCGCCTATGACGGCCACGACCTTGCGTTTCTCTCCTTGCATCTCGGCCGCTTTGGCCATGCCGTATGCCGCCGATATCGAGGTCGAGGCGTGTCCTGTGCCGAAGGCGTCGTATTCGCTCTCGCTCATGCGCGGGAAGCCGCTTATGCCTCCCAGCTTGCGGTTTGTGGGGAAGAGGTCGCGGCGCCCCGTGATTATCTTGTGGGCGTAGGCCTGATGCCCGACGTCCCAGACAACCTTGTCGTCGGGGGTGTCGTAAACGTAGTGTATGGCCACGGCGAGCTCCACGGCGCCGAGGCTTGAGGCCAGATGTCCCGGGTTCTTCGAACACTCTTCGATGATATATCGGCGCAGCTCGCGGCAGTATTGCGGTAACTGCGCGACGGAGAGTTTCTTGAGGTCAGCCGGTGAGTTGACCTTGTATAATAGGTCGTATTCTATCTTGTCGATTGAATTCATGGTGCAAATATACTCAAAGCCCGCAGCAATGGCAAATGAAAACCATGTTTTCAAATCCGTTGCTGTCGGGGCGTAACCTATCCAATGTAAAGATAGCAAATCCGCGAACAAAAACCAACGTTGAACGTCTCTTTTGCTCGCGGATTTTCGTGTGAGTCGGGGTATGGCGTCTGTCGGATGTGGCGGCGAGAACGTTTCCCCAGTCGGCACAAGGGCCTATTTCAGGTGTTTGCGCAGGTCGTCGGCCGACGAGAGATGGAAACCGTTTGTTATGACCTTGCCGTCGCGGCCGACAAGTACGGCGTGCGGTATGCCCGAGATTTCGAACATTTGCGCGAGCCTGTTCCATTCGTCAACAGTAAGATATATATGCTCCCCTTTGATCGATTGCTCTTTCATCCACTGCTCGGCCAACTTGCGCGGGGATGTCTTCTCCTCGCAGATGTAAAGGAACCGTACCGGCTCGCCGCTCAGCTGCTCGACGATCTCACGCTGGGCAATCATGCTTCTACGGCATGGGCCGCAGTTCATTCCCCAGAAGTCGAGGTAGAGCAGGTTGCCGGCGTATGGTTCGATGATGCGTTGCAGAATCTCCTCCGCCGGCGTTGGAGGGGTTTTCTTCTCGGACTTTTCTGTCGCGGTGCTCTCTCCTTGTCTTGCGGCCTGCCGCTCGGCGATGAGATCCTTTACGCGCATCTGTTCTTCAACCATCTTGCGCATGATGTATGGATTCCTTATCGTGGTAAGGAAGTCATAGCCGGTTGACAGGATGGTGTTGACGGCTTCGTCCCCGAGGTTGTCCATGCTGTAGTATAATGGTGAAAGTATCAACGTGATGTGGCTGCGTGCGCGTGCCATCTCCGCCATAAAGCAGTCTCCGATGCCGTAATCGCGCATATTCTGCTCGTCGATGCGTTGCTTGCTTTCGAGCAGTGTCCGGGCCTCGGTCTGCTGCCCATATAATCTTCTTGCAATATACTCATACTCGAACAATGAATATTTGCTGAATACGGGATCGAACTCGCTGCGGTTGAATATGCCCAATGTTCTGGAACTCATAAGAGTCAGCGGGTTGTCGTAAACGAACAGACAGTAGTCGTGTATGGCGTTGAACATACGTTTATGATCGAGCATTTCAAAGTCGGGATCGGTCGTATAATATGTCGAACCGTCTTCGGCCTTGTCCTTTATCTCTCCTTGACGGTTGTATTCAGCGTATATATCCTCCATGAACTCCAACAGCTCACAAGCCACGTTTACCATCACCAGCTCCTTGCCGAACGACGACAAGGGGGTGTCGCGCAGGCATTGCTCGGCAAAGGTGCCGTCCCATACGCGGTTGTATCTGTCGGCCAATTGGTCTATGAGCGCTTCGGTTGCGGCGCGGCCTGCGGCAATGGAGTCCGTCATCTGTTTGTATCGTTCAAAGCCGCGGGTATAGTTCAGTCGGTCGTGAAGCGGATAATTCAGGGCGTTTATCATGCCCGACTCGCCTCTGGAGCGGAAAGCCGTATTGTCGGAATTTATTGTGTGGAACACCTCCAATGTATCCCCGGGCATAAGGAACCACACCTTTGCGGGAAAGCTGGAAAGGATAAATTGCGGGTGCTCTATCGGTATGTCTGCTTCGTAGGTGTTGTCGGACCCTATGTCTGCCAATACCGAAGTTTCGTCGTGGTAAACGTGGTCGTAACTCATCAGACGTACGGTTGTCACGCCCAATTCGGGCGAGTAGTTGTCCAGATGCACCTTGACGTGTGCCGTTGCGCTCTTGCAGAACTCCATGCCGCGGTGGCGGCGGTAGTCGATGTTGACCTCGGCGCCGCTGGGCGGCAGGCTCATGTAATATTCCGCTGTCATGGTCCACGGGTCGATCCCCTCCTTCCCGACGGCAGGGGCTTTCGGTGCGCTCTTGGCAAGGTGTATGCCGTAGATGTTATTGTCGGACCGGTTACCTTCTTTGACCATGTTGAGCCGCTCGACCGAGGCGGGAACGGCCTCGAAGAGCAGCGTGCAGAGCATCTTGCCCGAGGCGGGCATATATGTCTTTTTGTCGAGCTCGATCCCCTCGGCCCCGAGGATATGGTATTTGTTGCCTGTGGCGGGGTCTATGAGGTCGGTGTCGGACGATACCTTCACCCACGGGTTTGGGTTGTTGCGCAACTCGGCCTTGACGACGGTGCGGTCGCCGCCGAGCGTGATCTCCGTAAAGGTGATCCATGTGGGGACATAGTCGATGTCGGGATTTTCGATCACGCGCTGCGCAGCAGCCGTGAGCGCGACAGCAAGTGCGAGGAGAAGAAGCATGAACCGTTTCATGGAGGTGTAGTTTGGGTCTTATGGCAAATATACGCAAAACAGAGCGTTAAAACAATATAGCCGACCTTTTTATATGCTCATGTTAAGGCAAACAGTGCCGTTATGCGGCCGTGCAGGGGATGCCTGCCTGCTCGACGCGGCGCGCTATGGCCTGCAACTCCTCCTTGGGGACCTTCTCGAGTGTAGGGCAGGGGGTGTCGCGGTCGAGCGAGTAGACCATGACCTGTCGCGGCGCTATCTCCCGTACCAGATCGAGCCATGCCGCAACTTCGCGTTCGGTGGTGTTGTCCACGCGGCGGCCGTTGCACATCCCGCGCAGGAACATCGTCTGCACGATGAGGCGTCCCTCGAATAGTTTCATCAGCTCGACCGTGCGGGCTACGGTGTAGTTGCCTGCCGGGTTGTTTATCAGCCGCACCGTCTCGTCGAAGGCCGAGTCGAGCTTCAGCAGGTTGTTGTCCACGCGCAGCAGGGCGCGGCGGACATCCTCGCGGCCGATCTGTGTGGCGTTGCTCAGCACCGAGACCTTGGCTGTGGGGCAGTGGCGGTTGCGCAGCGCGAGCGTGTCGTCGATGATGGCCTCGAAGTCGGGGTGGAGCGTCGGTTCGCCGTTGCCGGCGAAGGTTATAACATCGGGCGGCGTGCCGGCGGCGCACATGCGGTCGAGCGTCTCGGCCAGCATCCGCCGTACATCCTCACGGGCATTGAAGCGGCGCGCACCGCGGTGGTCGGCATTCCAGCCGCACTCGCAATAGATACAGTCGAAACTGCACAGCTTGGATTCTATGGGCAGGAGGTTTACCCCCAGTGACAATCCCAGACGGCGCGAATGCACCGGCCCGAAGATTATGTTGTCATAGAGCGATGTCATGGTTCGGATATTTTTTGTATATGGTACTTTTCGTTATAGGCTTCTCGTCCGGCGCCCGCTTCGGCCTATTGCGTCTTCGTGCGACGGAACTCCTTGGGCGTCATGCCAGTATGCCGCAGGAAATATTGTCCGAAGAACGAAGGGTTCGGGAAGTTCAGATTGTTGGATATCTGCTGCACGGTGAGTTGCGTACCAGAGAGCAGCGACTTGGCCTTGACGATTACTGTCTGCGAGATCCACTCCGTGGCGCTGCGCCCCGATGCCTGACGTGTGATGATGGTGAGGTACTTGGGCGTTATGCAGAGCTTGTCGGCGTAATACTGCACCTCGCGCGAGACGGTTATGTCGGTGGCCAGCAGCGAGAGAAACCGTCTGAAGAGGGTATCCTGCCGCGAGCATGGCTGACGCTTGACGGGGTGGTATTGCGTGTATATTGCGGCCAGCTCGTAGCAGAGCGTAAGCAGGATCTGGGAGTTGATCTGCATGCGGAAGGGGTGCTGCTTGCGGGCGTTCTTGCGGCGCATCATCTCGCAAAGTTCGAGTATGCATTCGGTCTGCTCCTGCGTGAGCACGACGCACGGATAGTCGCGTATGAGCATGTAGAGCGATGTGGCCGACGGAATGTTTATGTCGTGTATGAAGTCGATGTTGATGGCTATGGTGTAGCCCTTGAAGGTGTCGTCGGTGCGGAGCGATTGGAGGATCGTACCCCTGAAGGCCAGACACATCGTGCGCGGCTGCAGGTGGTATTTCTGCTCGTTGATGATGACGTCGCCCTCGCCCTCCAGACAGAGGAATATGCCGCCCAGACGTATCACGTAGGGCATGTTCTCCTGCTTGTTGAGGACGGTATGGTAGTCTTTCTGGTCGATAAAGCTGAACAGGTCGGTTTCGGCCGTGGCGGCGAAATCGGCTATTGGGGTTTGGGGTGTGGGAATAGTAGTGTCCATCGACAGATATATTTCTCGGACAAATATACGAATATTTTCGTGATATAGGATATAATATACGTCCGGCGCCGAGTCTTTTTGTGCATTTTTATGAGCAAATAGAACATCGTCTATATCGCGCCGGAGGTGGTGCCGGAGGGTGTTTGCGGAATAATTATGCTAATAAATGGACCGAACGCGGTTTTTTATGTCGCTAATGTTGTATATTTGCGAAGACGACTTGTCCCTAAACGGAGGCATTGCCTCAGGGCTGGGTCCGGCATGCGGCGACGGCCGCACGGGACGGTTGTCGGCGGTGCGGCTGTGGCGGCGCCGTCATGTGAAACCCAATTTTTTTTGAAGTTATGTGCGGATTCGTAGGAATGTTCGATATACAGAACAACAGCACCGAGTACAGAGAGCAGGTGCTGCGCATGTCGAAGAAGATTCGTCATCGCGGTCCCGACTGGTCGGGTATCTTTTGCGGCGAGCGGGCCATCATATCACACGAGCGTCTGTCGATCGTGGACCCGCAGTCGGGGCGGCAGCCTCTCTATTCGTCGGACGGCAAGATCGTGCTGGCCGTCAACGGCGAGATATACAACCATCGCGAGATACGCCGCGAACTGGAGGGCGAATATGAGTTCCAGACGGGTTCCGACTGCGAGGTGATCATACCCTTGTGGCAGCGTATGGGGCTCGGCATGCTGGAGAAGATAAGCGGTATCTTCGCATTCGCACTATACGATATCGAGCATGACGAGTACCTTATCGCTCGCGACCCGATAGGCGTTATTCCGCTCTACATCGGCTGGGACCGTGCGGGTCACTTCTATGCCGCCTCGGAACTGAAGGCTCTGGAGGGTATATGTGTCACCATCAAGCCCTTCCTGCCGGGGCACTACTGGTCGAGCCGTGACGGCGAGATGAAGCGCTGGTACCACCGCGACTGGGAGTCGTACGACGCCGTTAAGGACAATCCGACCGATATCGGTGCTCTGCGCTCGTCGCTGGAGGATGCCGTACGCCGTCAGCTGATGTCGGACGTGCCCTACGGTGTACTGCTCTCGGGCGGTCTCGATTCGTCGATCATCTCGGCCGTGGCCAAGAAGTATGCCGACAAGCGTATCGAGTCGGGCAGCCGCGATGCGGCGTGGTGGCCCCAGCTGCACTCCTTCGCCATCGGTCTGAAGGATGCGCCCGACCTTGCGGCGGCACGGCGTGTGGCCGAACATATCGGTACGGTGCACCACGAGATACACTACACGATTCAGGAGGGTCTGGATGCCCTGCGCGACGTGATCTACCATATCGAGACCTATGACGTGACGACGGTACGTGCGTCGACGCCCATGTATCTGCTGGCGCGTGTGATCAAGTCTATGGGTATCAAGATGGTGCTTTCGGGCGAGGGTGCCGACGAGATCTTCGGCGGATACCTCTATTTCCACAAGGCCCCGAATGCCCGCGAATTCCACGAGGAGACGGTGCGCAAGATCGGCAAGCTGCACCTCTACGACTGCCTGCGCGCCAACAAGGCGTTGAGCGCTTGGGGTATAGAGGGGCGTGTGCCCTTCCTCGACAAGGAGTTTCTGGATGTTGCCATGCGCATCAACCCTGAGTCGAAGATGGTGCGCGGCGAACACAACATGGAGAAGTGGGTGCTGCGCAAGGCATTCGAGGATATGCTTCCCGAGTCGATCGTATGGCGCCAGAAGGAGCAGTTCTCGGACGGTGTGGGCTACGGTTGGATCGACACGCTGAAGAAGATCACCTCGGAGGCTGTGAGCGACCGCGACATGTCGCTGGCGGCGGAGCGTTTCCCGATCAACCCTCCCCGCAACAAGGAGGAGTATTACTACCGTACGATCTTCGAGGAGTTTTTCCCGTCGCAGACGGCGGCGCAGTGTGTGCCGTCAGTGCCGTCGGTGGCCTGCTCGACGGCCGAGGCGCTGGCATGGGACGAGTCGTTCCGCAACATGAACGATCCGTCGGGCCGTGCCGTATTCGGCGTACACGTAAAGGACCTCAAGCACTGATATGCACTGACTGGGTATATATCCCGAGTTAAGATATATCCCCGGGTCGGTGTGATATGGATAACCCTCCGTGCGGCATGTATGCCGTGCGGGGGAATTTTTTTGTCGCGTTCGGCGCATGCGCGGCTGCCGATTTGCATATTAAGGTAATAATGACTACTTTTGATTTTCGGAACGAACACAAATGTACTGATATGAGCAGTCTTAATACATCGTTTGCGGGTTTGGAGCTTAAAAACCCGATTGTGGTGAGCAGCAGCTCGCTTACCGACAGCGCCGAGGGGTGTCTGCGTTTGGAGCGCGCGGGCGCGGGCGCCGTGGTGCTCAAGTCGCTCTTCGAGGAGGATATCGTGCGCCGCACCGAGTCGCTTACCGACGAAGCGGCCCATACCGAGTCGGCAGACTACCTTCAGGGTTATCTGCGCGGGCAGATGCTGGGCGACTACCTGAAACTGGTGCGAGAGAGCAAGTCTCTCTGCAAGATACCCGTCATTGCGAGCATCTGCTGCTGTTCGGCGGGCGAGTGGACCGACTTCGCGCGTATGATCGAGCAGGAGGGTGCCGACGCTCTGGAGCTCAACGTTATGAGCCTCGCCTCGGACAAGACTGCCGCCGACGGAGCCTTCGAGCAGCGGCATGTGGATATTCTCGCGGCGGTCAAGCGCAGCGTCTCGATACCCGTGATCATGAAGCTCGGAGCCAATCTGTCGAATCCCGTAAGCCTCATAGAGCGTCTGCGCGGTTACGGCGCGGCGGCTGTCGTGCTCTTCAACCGCCCCTATCAGACCGATATCGATATCGAGAAGATGGAGTACGTTTCGGGCAAGGTGCTCAGCGACGAGAGCGATCTGTCGAACTCGCTGCGGTGGACGGGCATAGCCTCGGCTGCCGTGAAGAATATATCGTATGCCATATCTGGAGGCGTTCACAGCGGTGAGGCCGTCGTGAAGGCCCTGCTGGCCGGAGCTTCGGCCGTCGAGGTGTGCAGCGCAATATATATGGCGGGTGACGCATGGATCTCGTCGGCCTTGGAGACGGTAGAAAAGTGGCAGGAGCGTCACGGTTTCGACTCTGTTGCCGGGTATCGCGGACGTATGAATGCCGCGGATGCCGCCCATGTGGACCGTCTGGAGCGTATGCAGTTCCTGAAATACTTCGAAGGTTTCGGAAACGCCCATCACCACAGGTAGAGCGAAGTGGCGGCAGCGATGTGCCGTGAAATACGGGCTGCATGATAAATGTATGCAGTCGGTTGTATAAGAGTAAACGAAGAGAGCCGCACCCGATCGGGTGCGGCTCTCGTGTTATGCAGGTGTTACGATTAAGCCTTGCCGGCAGAGCCGAGCACGGCCTCGCACTTGTGCATATAGAGCTTCTTGAGCTCGTCGCGAGCGGGACCCAGATACTTGCGGGGGTCGAACTCTGCGGGCTGCTCAACGAAGATCTTGCGGATGGTAGCGGTCATGGCCAGACGACCGTCCGAGTCGATGTTGATCTTGCAGACGGCGCTCTTTGCGGCCTTGCGGAGCTGCTCCTCGGGGATACCTACGGCATCCTTCAGGGCACCGCCGTGGGTGTTGATGATCTTGACGTACTCCTGAGGTACCGACGACGATCCGTGCAGTACGATGGGGAATCCGGGGAGTTTCTTCTCGATGGCCTCGAGGATGTCGAAACGCAATGGGGGCGGAACCAGAATGCCGTCGGCGTTGCGGGTGCACTGCTCGGGCTTGAACTTGTTTGCGCCGTGCGAGGTACCGATCGAGATGGCCAGCGAGTCAACGCCGGTCTTGCTTACGAAGTCGATAACCTCCTCGGGGCGGGTGTAGTGAGCCTCCTCGGCCGAAACCTCATCCTCGACGCCGGCCAGTACGCCCAGCTCGCCCTCGACGGTAACGTCGAACTGGTGGGCATAGTCTACGACCTTCTTGGTGAGGGCTACGTTCTCCTCATAGGGCAGCGACGAACCGTCGATCATAACCGACGAGAAGCCCATGTCGACGCAGCTCTTGCAGAGCTCGAACGAGTTGCCGTGATCGAGGTGCAGGCAGATGGGGATGTTCTTTCCCAGCTCCTTGGCATACTCGACGGCACCCTGAGCCATGTAACGCAGCAGGGTCTGGTTGGCGTACTTGCGCGCACCTGACGATACCTGCAGAATCACGGGTGACGAGCACTCGACACATGCCGAGATTATGGCCTGCATCTGCTCCATGTTGTTGAAGTTGAATGCCGGTACGGCATAACCTCCGTTGATGGCCTTTTTGAACATCTCGCGGGTGTTCACGAGGCCGAGATCTTTGTACGATACCATAATTCTTACTTTTATTGAAGTGATGAATATCTCTGTTTCGTGCGGTGCGGATCGGATGACGGGCAGCGGCCTTTTGGTATGACTGTGCGGCTCGTCGGTTTCCGCGACGCAAATATACAAAAATAAATACAGATGGCTAAATTTTTTGACGTAAGATCGAGTCTTGGGACTCTCGACGGCTCTCGGGCGGGTGACTGCCGTGTGTGCGGCGGGATTAATGTCACGGCGCGCAGTCGAAAAATCATCGTTTCGGGCCGCAAGGTCGGAAAAAATGGTTAGTTTTGTAGAACCACGATTTCGGATACTAACCAAAAACCATTTATATGAAACGACTGTTGTTATTCTTATTCACGGCGGCGTGGCTGCCTGCGGCGGCGCAGGTGAGCGTGTCGTCTTTGAAGGTGAACCATATGAGTGAGCCTTCGGGCGTAGTGGATGCGCAGCCCGTGCTGAGCTGGATTGTGGAGAGCCCCGACCGTAATGTCATGCAGCAGGCATACGAGGTGCGAGTCTTCCGCGACGGCCGCAGTGTGTGGCGTACGGGTCGCGTCGAGTCGCAGAACAGCGTGACGGTGGCATACGAGGGTGAGCCTCTGGCCTCGGGTACGCGTTACGAGTGGCAGGTGCGCGTATGGGACAACCGCGGGCGCGTATCTAAGTGGAGCGAGCGCAGCTCGTGGCTTACGGGCATGATGACGCCCGACGAGTGGCAGGCCGAGTGGATCCTGCCGGCCGAGCAGACCGATGCCTCGCCCATGCTGCGCAAGGAGTTCACGCTGTCGAAGCCCGTGGCTTCGGCCGTTGCCTACATCACCTCGCACGGCATGTACGAGGCGGCCATCAACGGCGCCAAGGTTGGCAATGCGCACTATGCTCCCGGCTGGACCTCGTATGACAAGCGTCTGCAATATCAGACCTACGACGTGACCGACATGTTGCAGAAGGGTGCCAATGCCTTCGGCTTGACTCTGGGCCGTGGCTGGTATCTGAGCCTTCTGGGTTGGTCGAGCGGCGAGCACCAGATCTATGCCTACAACAAGATGGCGGCCATAGCGCAGATCGTCATCACATACCGTGACGGTACCCGCGAGGTCATAGCTACGGACGACACGTGGAAGAGCTCTACGGGTGAGATCGTACATTCGACCATATATGACGGCGAGACCATCGACGCGCGTCTGATCCAGCACGGATGGAACAAGGCGGGCTTCGACGACAGCGCATGGCGCGGCGTGACGGTGGCCGACTATCCCATGGACAATATCGTTAGCAGCGACAGCGAGCCTGTGGTGACGCACGAGTACCGTACGCCCGTCGAGGTGATAACCACACCCAAGGGTGAGAAGGTCCTCGACTTCGGGCAGAATATGGTCGGCCGCGAGATATTCACATTCAAAGGTCGCCCCGGACAGGAGATCGTCATCTCGCACGCCGAGGTGCTGGACGAGAACGGCAATTTTTATACAATCAACCTGCGTTCGGCCAAGGCGCAGAGCCGATACATCTGCAGCGGCGGCGAGGACCGTTTCGAGGCGAGCTTCACCTTCTACGGATTCCGCTATCTGAAGGTCGAGGGTCTGGATGGCGAGATCGACCCCGATGACTTCAAGGTTGCGGTCATATTCTCCGATCTGGCCGAGACGGGCAGCTTCTCGTCATCGAACGATCTGGTTAACCAGCTCCAGAGCAACATACAGTGGGGCCTTCGCGGCAACTTCGTCGACATACCGACCGACTGCCCGCAGCGTGACGAGCGTCTGGGCTGGGCGGGCGATGCACAGGTCTTCTTCCGTACGGCTACGTTCAACCGTGACGTGCAGAGTTTCTTCCGCAAGTGGCTCAAGGACGTGTCGGCGGATCAGCTTCCCGACGGTCAGGTTACGGATATCATACCCATGATCACTGGTCTTGTGGGTGCAGGTCATACGGGCTGGGCCGATGTGGCTACAATCGTGCCGTGGCAGCACTATATGGCCTACGGCGACAAGCGCATACTCGAGAACCAGTTCCCGAGCATGAAGGCATGGGTCGATTTTATCGTCAGCCAGTGCAGCGAGCCATATCTCTGGAATACGGGGTGGCACTATGGCGACTGGCTCTTCTACAGTGTGGACAACGACACATCGGGAGTTTCGGCCGTGACATACAAGCCCCTCATACAGCAATGTTTCTTTGCCAACTCGGCCGACGTGACGGCCAAGGCGGCCGCCGTGCTGGGCCTCGAGAAGGAGGCGGCATACTATGCCGACGTTGCGGCCAAGGCGCGCGAGGCCTTCTGTAACGCCTATCTGACGCCTGCCGGATATCTCGTTTCGGCGACGCAGACGGCATACGTTCTGGCTCTGAACTTCGACATGCTGCCCGAATCGATGCGGCCTGTCGTGGCTGCGCGTTTGGCTGACAAGGTGCGCGAGTACGGCCATATAACCACCGGATTCCTCGGCACGCCATACATTTGCCATGTCCTCTCGGAGTGGGGCTATACCGATCTGGCCTACATGCTCCTGCTGCGGCAGCAGTATCCGGGATGGCTCTATCCCGTGACTATGGGTGCAACGACGATCTGGGAGCGTTGGAACTCGATGATGCCCGACCGTACGATTCCCAACAACGGCATGAACTCATTCAACCACTACTCGTACGGAGCCATCGGCGACTGGCTCTACCGTGACGCGGTGGGTTTGCACGAGACCTCGGCGGGATTCAAGACTATGGCCGTAAAGCCTCATACGGGCGGCGGCTTCACGCAGATGCGTGCCGAGCAGATAACCCCTTACGGGCGTGCCGCGGCCGAGTGGCGAGACGAGGCGGGCGTGTTCACGCTCGAAGTCACGATACCCGTAAATACTACGGCCGAGATATACGTTCCGTCTACGTCGGCCGACGGAGTGATGCTTGACGGTGCGGCCGTGTCGGCCTCGGCCGATGCCTCGCTTGAGGGTTATGCCGACGGATATACCAAGGTCAAGGTCGGCTCGGGAACCTACCGTTTCGAGGTCAAGCGTTAGCGTTGACACATATTTAGAGCAAGGCGGCGGAGTCGAATCTCCGCCGCCTGCTTTTTGGGGGAGGTGCAGTCCGATCTGTTACATGTCTTCGGAAGGTGTGGCTGTATTGCCTCGTTGAGGCCGTCCGTTTTGTCGCGATGCTCCGCCGCAGGGGCCGTTCGTGGAGTTGTCGGGACGGTCGGCACGCTACTTGTGTCGGGGCGGGGTAAACGTGTGACGATGGAGAGTGTGCGTGAACACTATTGGAGGTATTCGCTCTTTGTTATAATCCTCGCGCTCGGGGCTGTGATATGCGTCGAGTTGGCGCCCTATGTCGGGGGACTGCTCGGTGCCATGACGATATATGTCCTGCTGCGCGGGCAGATGAGTTACCTTACCGAGAGTCGCGGCTGGCGCCGCGGCTGGGCGGCAACGCTGCTGCTGGCAGAGGCGGTGGTATGTTTCCTCATACCGCTTACGCTGATAGTATGGATGCTGGTCTCGCGCGTGCAGGATCTGACGCTCGACCAGCATGCACTGATCGAGTCGGTACGCCGCGTAGCCGAGGATATATACAATACGACGGGTTACGACCTGCTTCAGGGAACAAACGTCTCGTCGGTCGTTGGCGCCGCCTCGCGTATGGGACAGGCCCTGCTCGAGGGGCTATTCAGTTTCGGCGTCAATATCGTGATCCTGCTCTTCGTACTCTATTTCATGTTGGTCGGGGGCGCACGTATGGAGGCCTACTTCAGCTCGCTGCTGCCGTTCGACGCTGCGATTGCGCGCAGCGTCATGCACGAGATATACATGATCGTACACTCGAATGCCGTGAGCATCCCGCTGATCGCCATCGTGCAGGGCGGAATAGCCTATGTCGGGTATTTGCTGTGCGGCGTGCACAGCGCCCTGTTCTGGGGTGTGGTGACCTGTTTCGCTACGGTCATACCCGTCGTCGGGACGGCTCTGGTGTGGGTGCCGCTGGCGGCATTCATGGCCCTGAACCACAACTGGGGCGGCGCCGTGGGGCTGATAGCATACGGCGTGCTGGTAGTTACGCAGTCGGACAATATCCTGCGGTTCATCCTCCAGCGCAAGATGGCCGATACGCATCCCGTTGTGACCATATTCGGCGTGTTGGTGGGTCTGCCGCTGTTCGGATTCATGGGCGTGATATTCGGACCGTTGATTCTGGCCATGTTCATATTCTTCGTACACCTGTTCAAACGCAAGTATATCGACCGCGCCGACGAGGCCGAACTTTTCGACCACGGCGCGTAGGTGTGTACATATACGAAAAAAGGCTCCGGAGCAGATCCGCTCCGGAGTCTTTTGTTTATCGTCATCCGACCGAATTATCTTACGGGCGAGATGATGAAGTTGAAGGTGTGATCCTTGTAGTCGACCATATACTGCGGCAGCGGCGTCCAGCCCCACGAGTTGATGCAGCCCAGACCCTGCTGTACCAGATCGAAGCAGAGATAGGTCTTTCCGTCTGCACGCAGGTCGCCCGAGTGACGCTGTGCGGGGCCTACCGATACATCCATCGACTCGATCGAGTAGGGCAGAGCCGATGCCGAGAAGGCGTTCTCGGCGATGATGCACAGGCCGGCGCCGGCCGTGTCGGTCACCTTGTAGTAACGCAGGTCAGAACGCGTGCCCGACTCCTGTGGACGTACGTAGTGGTCGTTGTACTGCTCGTCGACGCTCTGCTTGTAGATGCCCAGATCGGCGCAGCTCTTGCGGTCAGAGTAGTTCTCGACCTCGCCGCGGCCATAGTACTCGAGCGTATTGAAGCGTGCGGGCAGCTCCATGCGCATGCCGAAGCGGAACATACCCGATACCTTGGCCTCCTTGTCGGTGGTCATGGCCTCCGATACCTTGATCTGACCCTCGCCGTTGATGGTGTATGTGATGGCCATCGAAGCCTTCACGTCGGGCATCTCGTAGTTGGCCGTAACGACGGCAACGCCGTTCTCGACCTTGGTGTCGAATCCGCGGAGATTCATGCGCGGGCTGCGCCATGCGGCGAAGCGGTTGTGCAGCTGTGCACCGAGGTCATTCTCGGTGGGTGCGCGCCAGAAGTTGGGACGCAGTGACGAACCCTCGGCCATGAGCGATACCTGTCCGTATACCATCTCGTTGATGAAGCCCGAGCGGTCGAACGCTATGCGCCAGTCGTAACCCTCGACGTATGTGCACTTCTCGAAGCGGGTGATGGTAACGGGGCGGTCCGACTCCTTCATCTTGAAGGCTGCAGCCGTGTCGTAATCCTTGATCGACATCTGGTTCTTAGCCACGACGTGGCCTATGTCGAGAAGAGGCTGCTTCTGCGTCAGTACGTAACGTACGTTGAGCAGGACCTCCGCAGCGTCGGGGCATATATCGGCCGAGGTGTAACCCAGCGTCACCTGCTTGCGCTGCTGGGGCGCAACGTCGAGGTTGTCTATGCGGCCGGCCTTGGTAGCGACACCGTCCTGTACTAGCTCCCACTCCAAAGCGTACGGCTTCAGATCGGTGAAGAAGTTCTCGTTATATACCTCCACCTTGCCCGAGGCGAGGTCTACGGGCGAGGTCCAGATCGACTGATACTGGTGGCGTACCTCGTAGGCGTGGGGCTGCGGCGTACGGTCGGGTGCGATCAGACCGTTGTTGTTGAACGAGTTGTCGGTAGCGTCATAGTTGTTGAAATCGCCGCCGTAGTAGAACGATACCTTGCCGGTCTCGTCATACTGGGCCAGACCCTGATCGACGAAGTCCCAGATGAAGCCGCCCTGATAGTGGTCGTACTTGCGCACCAGATCCCAGTACTCCTTGAATCCGCCGAGCGAGTTACCCATCGCGTGGGCATATTCGCACTGGATAAGAGGCTTCTTGGGCGAGTTCTTGAGGTAGTTCTCGCACCAGTTGTAGTCGGCGTACATCGGGCAGGCGATATCCGTGAAATCGGTGTTGAGCGCCTGCTCGTAGTGTATCGGGCGCGAAGGATCGTACTCGCGGATCCACTTGTAGCAAGCCTCGAAGTTGGGGCCCATGCCGGCCTCGTTACCCATACTCCAGATGATAATCGAGGGGTGGTTCTTGTCGCGCTGAACCATGCGGCTGTCGCGCTCGAGGTGTGCCTTGGCATAGATCGGGTTCTTGGCCAGCGTGTGCTCGCCGTAACCCATACCGTGAGACTCTATGTTGGCCTCGTCGACAACGTAGAGACCGTACTCGTCGCACAGGTCATACCATTCGGGCGTGTCGGGATAGTGACACGTACGTACGGCGTTGAGGTTGAACTGCTTCATAAGCTGTATGTCCTGAATCATACGCTCGCGCGTCATGACGAAGCCCTTGAGGGGATCAACCTCGTGGCGGTTGGCACCCTTGATCAGCACGGGCTGGCCGTTCACAAGCAGCAGGCCGTCCTTGATCTCCGACGAGCGGAAACCTATGCGCTGTGCTATGACCTCGGTAGTGCCGCGGCTGTCCTTGACGTCTACCGTAACCTTGTAGAGGTTGGGCGTCTCGGCCGACCACTTGGCGGGGTTCTTGACGTCGAACGTCAGCTCGGCCTTGCCGCTGCGGGGCGTTGCGGTCTGCTCGGCAACGGTGGTGCCGGCAGCATCGAGCAGCTTGACCGTGGCGCTCTTTACGCCCGAGGTGAAGTCCATCTTCACGTCGAGCGTGGCGTCGGTGTACTGTGCGTCGAGGTGGGGCGTGATCATCATGTCGGTAAGGCGCGCCTTGGGCAGGGCTATGAGCTCCACGTCACGCGAGATACCGCTCAGACGCCACAGGTCCTGATCCTCGAGATACGAGCCGTCGCACCAGCGGAAGATCTGCAGGGCGATGAGGTTCTCACCCGTGTGGACATACTTCGTGATGTCGAACGATGCGCTGAGGTGGCTGTCCTCCGAGTATCCGACAAACTTGCCGTTGACCCATACATATACGTTCGAGACGGCGGCGCCGATGTTGAGGTATATGTCGCGGCCCGTCCAGTCGGCGGGGATGTTGACGGTGCGGCGATATGATCCTACATGGTTCTGCTCGACGGGTACGTTGGGCGGATCGTTGCGGAAGTTGTTGCGCCACGCATATCCGACGTTCACATAGATCGGATCACCGTAGCCGTTCATCTCCCACATGCCCGGCACCTCGATCGGATTCCACGCCGCGTCGTTGTAGTCCATGGTGTAGAAGTCCGTGGGGCGCTGGTCGGCATTCTCGACCCAGTTGAAGCGCCAAGTGCCGTTGAGCGACATGCGATAGGGGTAGTCCTTGTCGCAATAGGCGCCCTGCGCGGCCTCGGCCGTGTCGAAGATCTTGTAATAGGCGTGCATCGGGGCACGGTTGATCTGGTTTACCTCCGAGTCGTGCCACTCCGTGAAGGTCTGCGCACGGAGCGATACGGCCGACAGGGCTGCCAGAAGCAATAATGTCGTTTTTTTCATTGATTTGTTTTTTGTTTTTTATGGTTAGTTCTGTTTAGCAGTATGTTTTCTTCATATTGTGTTTTGCAAAGGGCCATCGGGTAATATCAATGCCTCTTTACCGCCTCGATGCGTGCCGCCACGGGGTAGTGGTCCGACGGACAGCGGCGCTCGTAGCTGCGAAGGCTTATCTCCTGTGGCGCGGCCTCTCCCTTCTGCGCTGCGGCATCCTCGCGCGGCGTCCAGTATCCGTCGGTCAGCACGGCGTAGTTGCGCACGGCAAATGCCGGTGAGACGAATATGTGGTCTATACGGCTCTCGGTGTGGAGGTCGGGCTTGAAGCTGTTGAAGGTGCCGTTGCGGGCGAAGCGTTTCTCGGCCGCAACGTATGAATCCTTCAGAAGCCCCGATGTTACGAATGTCTGGTATATCTCGTTGTTCTGGTCGACGTTGAAGTCTCCGGTTATGATGACGGGCTCGCCGCCGCACATCTCGCGCACCTTTTGCACGATGAGTTTGGCGCCCTCGCGGCGTGCCTCGACGCCTATATGGTCCATGTGGAGATTGAAGTACCAGAAACGCAGCTTTGTCTCTCGGTCCTGAAGACGTGCATAGGAGCATACGCGCGGCAGGGCTGCGTCCCACCCCTTCGATCCCGCCACGTCGGGCGTCTGCGAGATCCAGAAGTCGCCCGCGTCGAGCAGCCGGAAGCGGTCGCGCTTGTAGAATATGGGCTCGTGTTCGCCGCCGTGGATGCCGTCGTCACGCCCCACACCGACATAGTCGTATTCGGGCAGTGCGGCCAGCAGATCGTCGAGTTGGTTCTTCTTGATCTCCTGCGCGCCGAATATGTCGAAGTCGATCCACTCGACCTGCTCGCATATTACGGGGCAGCGTCTCTGCCAGCCGTTTCCGTTGCGGGCATCGCCCGCGTTGTCGTTGCGCATGTTGTATGTGCCTACGGTGAGCGTCTGTGCCTCGACCGCTGCGGCGAGCAGCAGCAGTACGACCGTAAGAAGTCTTTTGGGGGTGTGTAGTGCGGTTCTCATACAGGTTGTGGCAGCCTTGTCGCCATGTCCGTGTCCCGGCCGTAACGGTTCCTTTGCCCCGTCTGCTATTCGTGTCATTCGGGCGGGTGCTGTCCCTCTCCAGCGGTGTCGGCCGGTCTGCGGCGGCGATGGCCTTAAATTGTACAAATATAACAATAAAGGCGTTATCTGCAAAAAATATCGTCATGTCGGACGTCCGTTTACCCTGTCGCGCCGTCTTGCAAGACAATATTTCCCGTTGCGACGCAACGGCATCGCCTTCGCCGGTCAAACGGAAAAACCGACAATTTTATTTCTTTCGTCGGTCCCTCATGCGGCGGCAGATTATACGCCGACGGCGGAGACTTTCCTCAATATGTATCGAGGGTCTCCGCCGTAAGTGCCGTTTGCGGCAAGGGTGTTACATGTCGCCCCTGCGCTTGTCGATCTCGTTCAGTGCGAAGGCGTAGGCGCCGAGCGAGATGGCGGTGCTGGCGCCGATCTTCGACACCATCACGCCGATACGTTTTTGGGGATCGTACACCACCTCGCGGTCCGAACCGTAGACCTTCAGCGAGCGTGACTCTCCGCGGGCGAAGCGTGCGAACTGCTCCTCGTCGTCCAGATCGTACACCTTCATCTGCACGCGGTCGAGGATGCCGCCGTCGAGCGAGAAGAGGCGTCCTCGCAGCTGCTCCAGAAGCGAGGGCATGATGTACTTTGCCGCCGCTGTTATGCCGCCGCCGATGACGATGAGCCCGTCGATAAGGGTTACGGCCGTAGCCATGGCGTCGCCCGCAACCTCTCCCATCATGGCAAACGAGCGGCGAGCGGCGTCACTGTCGCCCGGGCGCTTGCCTTCGGCGATGTCGAATATATCCTTCGGCTCGAGCGTGGGGTCGGTGATGCCCGAGAGCTGCGCGTAGACACGCTTCACGGCACGTACGGCCACGCCCTCCTCGACCATCACGTCGGGCATGTGCTTGTGCTTGAGGCAGAAGGTCTCGACACACGAGTTGTCTCCCACGTGGAGCTCGCCGTCGCTGACGAATCCGAATCCGAATCCCGTGCCGAAGGTGTATCCCAACAGGTTGCGGTAGCGTTTGCTGCTGCCGGCCTTGGCCAGACGGTCGTTTATCTCGGGCAGGGCTCCCGCGAGAGCCTCGCCATAGGCATACAGGTCGGCATCGTTATTTATATATACGGGTATTCCGAACTTGTCGTGCAGGAAGGGGCCGAGGGCAACGCCGTCACGGAAAGAGGGGAAGTTGGGCAGATGGCCGCCGATGATACCGTTGGGGTAGTCGGCGGGGCCCGGGAAGGCGAAGCTGATGGCTACGGGCGGACAGTCGAGCGAGGCGATCACACGATTGAACCCCTCGACCATCGTGGCCAGACAGCGGTCGAGGTCTGCGGCGTTCGAGGGGAGCGTTATCGGCTCGACGACAAACCGGTTGGCGCGCACGGCGCCGAATACGAAATTGGTGCCTCCGGCATCGAGCGTGATGACGGTGCGGTTATCGTTTCTGTACATTGTTGTGTCGTTTTAGATTGAACTTATGTGTGGCTTTCGGTTCCACAAACACAAAGGTAATGTTTTTGCTCGAAAAAGTGTCACCGGCCGCGAAAATGGTTTTTCATGCTATTTTTACGCCTTTTGTCGTCATTGTATTTTTTTATAGTCCTGTCGGCTGCCATAAGTGTGGTCTATTGTTTTGGCAGAGTCTCCCGGATATACATTTATGATATACGGTTTTATGACGGCGGATGTTGGTGGCAGCCCTGCCAGATGCGGTGTCAGTGTGCGATATGAAATTATATCTTGTTTATACTTAGAATGATACACCGTTATACCACGAACGGTTCGGGGCGTGTCGGAGGAGGGTTGTCGGGATGATAAAAAGGGTGTATATTTTATTGAAAAAATTTGTTTTGTCGGAAAATGTAGTTATATTTGCATCGTAATCGGCCATACGTGAGTGGGCGCATGCGATTGAATCGCAAACGATTGGAAAGAAAAATTTTTGCCGATTGCGGACATATTGACGAAAAAAAGCGTTAGCTTTACTCTGGTTTGCTGAAACTTAGACACTTTTATCGAACCGCCGAGGAATAAAGTTTGCGCTCACGTTGGTTTCAACGTGGGCTTTATTCTTGATTTGGGCGGATAGGTAGTCTAAGACCTCAGCAAACAAACACAGATTTAGTCCACGTCTTTTTTTGTTGTCTTGTGTCGAAGGGAATAGAACACTTTTATGTTTAACCTTTTTATAAACAACAAAAAAATGAAGAAAACAACTGAAACGAGAGCCTATGAGGCTCCTGTGGTAAACGTTGAGTCGATCAACGTCGAGAAGGGTTTCGCACTCAGCAGCACTACGAAGGATCCTGTTGAGTGGTAATGTTAATTGCTGAAATCTTAGACTATTATTTCAAAAATTTATCCGTTCAAATCATGAAAAAAATCTTTTATCTAGCTTCTGCTGCAGCCGTCCTTTTCGCCGGTTGCGCGAAAGACGATACAGAGGCTCTCGCTCCAGTTAGTACTGATGCTGCGAGCGTGTTATCTGCATCTGTTTATACGGGTGAGGTTACTCGTACATATCTTGGCGAGGATCGTAAATTCCGTTGGTCTGCTGGTGATGCCATTGGTGTCTTTGATAATGGAACCAATAGCGCCCAGAATGTGGTATTCTCTCTTCCTAACGAGTGCGATGGCCAGGAAAATGGCAAGTTCGTAAGTATGGATCACAAGCTGCTTTGCGGTAAAACGCATTTTGCATATTATCCTTATACGGTTAATATGAAGAAGGCAGCTTCGGCTGACGATCTTGAACTGACTATTCTCGCCAATCAGAATTTCCGTGATGGCTCGTTCACTCCTATGACGGCTCCGGCTGTTTGTCCTGAGTTCACGGTAGAGGAGGTCGATGGTGTAGGTGAGGCCAACATCACGATGTATCCTGTTGCTGATTATCTTAATGTTGCAATTGAAGGTACTGCGCCTATCAAGACCCTGACACTTAGCATGTCGTCAGATGCAGAAGGCACGGAAGCTATTTATTTGGCCGGTACGGCCAAGCTTACTCCTGTAGGTCGTAAAGATGCCGGTTATGCAGAGGGTTTCAGACAGTATCTTACGGTTCCTGCTGATCCTGTATCGGCTCAGTGGAGCACTGATATTACCCTGACCTGCGGCCAGTTAACCGATGCTCTTTGCCATACTGAGAAGGAGTATATGTTTGTTATTCCTGCAAATGTGGTAGCAAAGGCTAAGAATACGCCTGTTTATGTGAAGATCGTTGTTAACAAGGGCGAGAAGAATGAGGTTACATTTACCAAGGAGTTGGTTTATACGAGCGCAAGACCTCAGTTGTCGAACATGATCTTTAATGTTAACGATGGCAAGGACAAGGATGGTAATATTATACCTTTGATGTACAATCCTTCGAATGCTGTTATCATCAAGGATCAGTTGGATCTTCTGACCTACATCCGTGAGTACAATGAGGGAACTAAGGCTGATGCATTCCTTTGCAGTGTAGCTGAGCTTGATTTCTCGCGTGATGCCATGATCAAGATCTCTACCGAGATGGGCGGTCAGAATGCCGATATTTCGAACTATCTTGCTAACGGCTTCCCCTGCATTAAGTCTTTCAGCAATACCATTACCGGTAACGGTGCTGTCATCAAGGATGTTCAGATTGATGATATGAATGGTATATTTGGCGAGTTGGCTAAGGGTGCTGCCATAAGCGGAATTACCTTTGAGAATGTTACTGCTGCAAAGGACAAGGATGTATACGGTGTTCTTCTGACCAAGGATGCTGCAGTTGGTGCAAAGATCGAGGATATAACGATAAAGAATTGTACTGCAAGCGCTATCTTTGGAGAGGTTCGTCCCAGCGGACTTGCCAAGTTGAATGTAGTAGTAGACGAAGGCCAGAATAAGAATATTTCAAGTGTTGCCGAGGAGTTGCGCATGAATGAGGATTTGGCGTTGAAGAACGTAACCGATTTCAACGTTAGCGGCCCGCTCTTTGGTAAAGTAGGATTTGGCGCTGGTCACCGAGTACTTAGCGTTGAAGAGGCTTGTGAGGTTAGCGATCTGCTTGGCACAATGAAGGGTAACATCGATGATGGAGGAGTATATTCTATTCTCATAGCAGGCACAAGCTACTGGACCGGTGGTGCAGTTCAGGCTACCAAAACTAATACTAAGGGTGAGGTAGAGATTCTCTATGCAGAGCAGTTGGCTTATGCAGCTCAGAATGGCGCAACCAGCGTCATCCTGATGAACAACATGGAGCTTAACGGCAGCATAGTAGAGAAGGACAATCATCCCTATATCTGGAAGCGTGACTCTGCCAATGCAATTGCCTCTATTAACGGTAATGGCAAGACGGTGAGCGATGTCTATATGCAGTCGTCTGAGGCTGGTGGTGTTCAGGCTGATCTGGCTCCGTTTACCGCAGATGCTATCAGCAACCTTACCGTTGACGGTGTTAAGATCTACATCATAACCGATGAGGATACGTTTGTTCCTGCCAAGGTTGCCGGTCTGTCGCTTAAGTCAAACTCTGTATCGAAGGTAACTGTTAACAACATAGATATCGAGGGCGTATACGATGGCCTTAACAAGGGTGATATCGCATATGCAGCATCTATGCAGCCTCACGTTGGTCTTCTGCTTGCAGAGGCCGAGGATGCTCAGCTGAACGAGTGTGTTGTTGCCGGTACTTCTAACATCAAGGGTTACATCGGTTCGCTTGTAGGTTATGCTACTCTCAATGTTGCCGAGAAGGAGATGCAGGTATACGACTGCACTGCAACGCTTACGATTGATACCGATGCAGTTCGTCCTTTGGTTTCAGCAACTGAGACGCTGCAGGTGCTTGATAATGACTACAACACCTCATATTATGGCCAGCCTATCGGCGTCCTGAAGAACGCTTCGGGTGCAGCACGCACTATCCGATTCAAGGGTAATGTTACTCCCGTAATGTTCCTGGATAAAGATAATAGTAATGGCGCTATCAACGTTGTTGTAAACGACGCTCAGGTGAAGTAACGACAAATCCAGCCCCGAACGGTTTTGCCGAGCGTGTGCTGTCAATGTCGTTCCGAATATGAGGGTGAGGTACGGCTTTGTAACCCCTAAGTACACGTATTAACCCAACGGGCCGGATTCATTGATCCCTATTTTTAGTCGGGGCCGTGTTGATCTACACGGCCCCTTTTTTATTTGTAGTTTACATCGGTTTATTTGTGTGAGAAACCCTTGCGACAGGTGCTGCCGCAAGGGTTTCCTATTTTATATGTGTCGATATATTCTTGATATCGCCTGCTATGGCTCAAGCAGTCTCGGCAGTGTGGTTTTGCGGCGCTTTCAGCCGTTATTTGAGCGGCCGCACCATCGCAAGGTCGTATTTTGCGTCGCCCGTACCGAAATCGAACCCTTCGGAGAAGTCGAGCGGATAGTTGCTCTCCTCGAAGCCCAGACGCTCATAGAACGCCTTTAGATCCTCGTGCGAGGGTATGAGCATCACGGCGGCCATGCCGCGGCGGCGCAGCTCCTCGACGGCCTCCTCTATAAGTGCCGAGGCAAGGCCGCGGCCGCGCCACGCCTCATCGGTGGCGATGGCGTAGAGGTATCCCGTGGGGCCGTATGTAGTGTCGATCTCGACGATGTGGAGCATCGATACGATATGTCCGGCCTCGTCGCAGCGCACGAGCATGTTCTCGGGGCGGTATACCTCCGTCAGGTAGAGGTCTATGAAGGCGCGGTCGTCGCCGAAGACCCGCTGCCACAGCTCGCGGCACTCGATCTCGCGCAGCGAGAGTGCCCGCAGCGTCATCTTCTCCTGCATGGCGGCGGGGTGGTACGACATCTTCGAGCGGCGCAGTCCCGCGAGGCCCATGTCCTCTTCGCGGTTGACCATGGTGTAGCCGCGCGCGGCAAGCGCACGGGCGAAACAGCGGTTTATCATGGGGAAGACGCCCTCGTATGACGAGTCGGCCTTCTCGATATGCGTGCAGAAGACCTCGGGTGTGATCTGCGACCCGTACGTAAAGGCAACCATGCGGCCCTCGACGCGCAGCACGCCGCCGTAGAGGCCCAGAGCCTCGTAGGCGTCGAATGCGCGGCGTATGGCCCGCTGCTCCTCCGACATCTCGTATTCGTGTTCCGTGCGGTGCTCCACGTCGTCGACTTCGTCGGCCTCCTTGCGCTGCTGCCATTCGCCCTCAAGGCGCAGGCATTCATCTATGTCTTCCGGCCGCAGCTCCTCGAACGTGTAGTCGTAGAGCGCCTCAAAACGGTTGACGTGGTTGCGCTTGGGCTGGTATTTGCGGCCCGTGAGCTGGCACAGGTCCGACAGTGAGTATATGTAGTCCTGATAGTCCCGGTTGTCGCATATTGCGAAACACTCGTTGCCGCGGCGCAGGCATGCGGCGGCCTCGGCCTCCATATTGATGATGACGGGCGTGCCGTCGGGCCGGAGCCCGTAGTTGGCGTCGGCCCATGCGGCGAAACTCTCGGCGCAGCGGTGGCACATGGCGATCATGCGGAAAGGCAGGCCTGCGTCGTGCGCATCCTCCATAAGCAGGGGGAGCAACTGTCCGAAGTTCTCGCAGCCAAGAACCATATATCCGCGCTGGCCGTGTCCGAGGTCGAAGCGGACGACGAGCGAGCCGTCAACTTCGGCCCAGACGGTGTTGTATTGGTGTTGCCAGCAGTAGATGTTGGCGAAAGTGTAGTCGCAGATGGGTATTGCAGCCGCTGACAGATAGGCGTCAATGGTCGGCTTGTCGGTGGTAAGAACCTTGCGGAAGGGGATCATTCACTGTATAGTTTTTATTTTCGACATGTGTATAATAACTCTGTATGAGTGCCTTGAGATATTGTTCCGTGGCCGGTACCGCGACCTCGCCCGCGAGGTCACGCTCGTGCCGCACGTCATCCACGGCATATATGTCGCGTACGTCCTTCTCGTCGAAACGCACGAGATAGTTGTCCGTGATGGCCTGATAGATATTGTTGTCATAGTTGACGGCCGCGGGTGTGTCGGTTGGCTCGTTGAATATGTCGCGGCCGAAGGCGAAGTAGGGGTTGTCGTATCCGAGCAGTCCGAGCAGTGTGGGCATGATGTCTATCTGTGAGGCGACGTGTGCATATTCGCCCTGCAGGCGGCTGTCGGGGGCGTACATAAACCCGAATATCTGGTAGTCGGCGGGCGAATGCCGGAACTCTTCGGAGAATTTCTCGCTCGAGACGTGGTCGGCCACGAAGACGAAGAGTGTCTTGCGGAACCACTCCTGTGAGCCGAACCGCTCGCAGAATAGGCGGAAGGCGTTGTCGACATACGCCACGCAGCGATGGTTCTTGGTGAGCCCGTCGGGGAATTGTCCCTCATAACGTGCGGGTATGATGAAGGGGTGGTGCGACGAGAGTGTGAATATCGAGGCGAAGAACGGTTGCTGCGTGCGGCCGAGCACCTCGCCCATATATTGCATGAACTCCTCGTCCCAGATGCCCCAATAGCCGTCGAAGTCGTCGCGGCCGTGCTCCTTCTCGTAATCCTCACGGCTGTACGATTCGGTTATGCCTGCGGCGTTGGCGTAGGCCTCGAAGCCCATCGATCCGCGGTCCGACCCGCAGAAGAAGAGCGTGCGGTAGCCCTCGTCGGCGAGTATGGCGGGCAGCGGGTATGTCGGGGCCAGCGACTGCGGCATCAGTACGAATGGCGTCTTGAATGACGGTATGGAGCTCCACACTGCGGGCAGGGCCTGTATCGACCGTTTGCCGTTTGCGTACATGCGGTTGAATGTGTACCCGCAACCCATGAGCGAATCGAGGAAGGGCGTATATCCCTTTTGCTCCTTATCCTCGTAGAGGTCGGGCCGCAGACGGGCCGAGTGCTCGGCCGAGAAGCTCTCCATGATGAATATGACGACGTTGCGTCCCGCCATCGAGCCCGCGGCCGTGGCCGTAGTGTCAGCCGAAAGTCGCAGCGTATCGGCCGCAGAGAGCGTTGTCGAATCCGCAGACGTCTGTATCCGTCGTGCGGGGCGGTGTATGGGGGAGAATATGTTGTCGAGCGTCGCCTCGTCGAAGTAGTGTTCATAACTTATGGCCGAGGAGGAGCCCGCCGTGCGCAGCACGCAGAAGGGGTTGCTCAGGATTAAGGTGGCGCGGGCGTTGTCCGAGGTGTAGAGTGTGGCGTTCGAGAGGGTTATCGGGCGCGTCATCTTGGTGAAGCCGCCGCGTATGCCGCCGATGGTGAGGGCCGTGCCCGCGAGCAGCATCACGAGGCTTGTAAGGTAATACCACGCGCCGGCAAATAGTATCTCGGGCTCCGTGTGGCGGCGGTAACCCCATACGAGCAGGACTATGATAATGACACCCGCCGCGACGACAGCCCAGTTCTCAGCGGCGAACTTGAGGACGAGTTGCAGCGAGTTGTCGTTGTCGGCAAAGAATATCTCGTCGGCGGTGAAACGTTTCTGCGTATAGCGGAAATATATTGCGTCGGCCATGTTGAGCGCCACGGCCAAGGCGTTGACAACCGCATAGTACCAGAACATCATCCTCTGCCACCACGCACGTTCGCGCACGTGCAGCGGCACAAGTGCCATGAGTATATATATGGCGTTGATGTAGAGTATCGATACGGTGTCGAACTTCAGGGCTCCGCACAGCAGCGGCCACCATTCGTCCACAGGCAGCGCGCCTATGAGTTGCCTGTTGCAGATGTAGAATACGACGCGGCAGAGCGCCAGCACGACGTATAGCAGCACTATGCGCCGCACGAGCAGGAACGTATGTGTGCGCAGGAGTCTCATTGCGGGCGGTTATTCGTGGTGGTAAGGTTCGTTGTTGAGAATGGTGAATGCGCGGTAGAGCTGTTCGGCGAATATGGCGCGCACGATCTGGTGGGAGAATGTCATGCGCGAGAGCGACAGCTTGCCGTCGGCGCGGGCGTAGACCTCGTCCGAGAATCCGTACGGCCCGCCTATGACCATCACGAGGCGTTTGACGCCGCTCGACATGCGTTTCTGCATCCACTGCGCGAACTCGATGGAGGTATATTCCGTGCCGTGTTCGTCGAGCAGCAGCAGGTAATCTCCCTCCGCGACGTTGCGCAGGATCATCTCGCCCTCGGCGCGTTTCTGCGTCGCTGGGGCCATGTTGCGCGTATTGCGGACGTCGGCGAGGGCCGTTACGGCCATGCGGCAGTAGCGGTTTATACGCTTGGCGTAGGTCGCCAGCAGGGCCTCCACCTCGGGGGAGTCGGTCTTGCCGACCATTATCAGTTCGATATTCATGGCTGGTCGCCCGTTGTAAATCTCTTATGGGGGTATGCCGTCTTCTCTTGTGATGGCCTGTCACCGGGCCGGGTCATACGTTGCCGCATCCTTGGGAATAATGTATTACGGCCAATCGCGGCGCAGCCTCTCGGCGGTACAAAGGCTCGTAATCCCGCCTCCAGCTCCCGATCCTATCGCAGGTCGTTGTTCCATTCGCCCTCGGCACCCTCGTATATTATGGGGCGTCGGTGTTCGACCGACTTGAGCCACTCGTATGCCTTGTACATGTTGTATCCGTTGCCCGAGGGGTTGCCGCCCAAACAAAAGGCTATGATGCAGGAGTGGTTGCGCGAGCGGTAGTACATCGACTTCACACGCGTGAGATACTCCTCCTCGAGTGCGGGGTCGTTTGCCGGCGTGCCTCCTACGGAGCGTATGTTGCTGTCCGTCGGCGAGTTTATGTTGGCGCGGTCGATGACGAACATGCCCGCCTCGTCGCACATGTCGTAGAACCACTTGGGCTGCGGGTAGTCGGGGCAGAGGGTGTTGTAGCCGCGCAGCTTGAGCTGCTCGATCTCGACATAGGTCTGCTTGCGGTCGTCCAGAGCGTTGAACGGCGTCTTCTGCACATGCAGCACCTTGTCGAAACGGTAGAAGTTGCCGTCACGGTACTCGGTCTTGCCGAACCCTATCTTCAAGGGTATGTACTCCCACAGCATGCCGTTGCGCTTGAGGTATATCATGACGTCGTATAACGGCGGCTGGCCGTCACCCCACTTGAACTCGTAGGCGTGGTAGATGTCGGGATTGAAGTGCAGCGTGTCCATCGCGTGGCCGTCGATCTCGATCTCGTTGACGCTGTATTCCATGAGCTTGCCCTTGGGGTTGTAGATGTCGAATCCGACCTGTATGCTCTCCTTGAAGTTGAAGTCGTTGGCCACCACCACGTCGAGACGCAGTTTGCCGTATTGCCGCGTTGTGTCTGGTTCGAGCACGATGTCGAAGTCGCGGACGGCAAGGCGCCGCTGCGCGAAGAGGTAGCTGTTCTCGAACTGCTCGGTCTCGGGCTGGAAGATGTTCTCCTGCAACTCGGGCGTGCGGCTCTGGCGTACACCTATCATCAACTCGTTGACCCCCTGCTTCAGATAGGGCGAGAGCAGAAAGTCGGCCGGCGTGTAGGGGTCCTCCACCTCGGCCACGGCCTCGTTGTTGATGAAGAGCGTGTAGGCCATGCCGACATTCTCCAGATGGAAGAAGATGTTGTAGTCGTTCATGGTGGCGTCGACCGTGATCTTCTGCACGAAACGGGCCTCGCCGCCCGCGATGGCTATGCGCTCGGGCGTGAAGGGGGTGTAGTTGGCCGTCTCGGAGCGTTTGTCCGCCACGGCATCCTCGCGTTTGTCGTATGTGATGAACTCCGTGCGGTAGATGCGCGGGCCTTGCGCTGCGGCGGCTATGATCGAAAACAGGGCTGTCGCCGTAAGAATAAACCTTCTCATAACGGATCGATGTTTTGTCGGGGATGCGGAGCCTTGTCAGGCGCTGCGCCTCCCGATTGCAAAGGTACTTTTTTTTTGACAAAAAGCAAATTATTGCCTACCTTTGTGGATTGATAGCGTTTCCGGCATGCGGGGGCGGCAGTGTGCTCCCGACACGTGGAAAAAAACCGGAATTTTACCTTTTTTGAGAAAGAATTTTTGATATGAAAACTCCGAGAATTGCAGAGATTCTGAAGTCGGGCGAGACCGATCGCGACATCACCGTACAGGGCTGGGTGCGTACAAAACGCGGAAACAAGAATGTGGTGTTCATAGCCATGAACGACGGTTCGTGCGTGGCCAACATACAGGTCGTGGTTGACCCGACGGCGTTCGACGAGAATATGCTCAAGCAGATCACCACGGGTGCCTGCCTGCGTGTGGACGGACGTCTGGTGAAGTCGCTCGGCGCAGGTCAGGGTGTAGAGGTACAGGCCTCGAAGATCGAAATATACGGCACGGCCGACCCAGATACATACCCCCTTCAGAAGAAGGGCCACTCGCTGGAGTTTCTGCGCGACATAGCCTATCTGCGTCCGCGTACCAATACCTTCGGCGCCATCCTGCGTATACGCCACGCCATGGCATACGCCATCCACAAATATTTCAACGACCACGGCTTCTACTACCTCCACACGCCGCTCATCACGGGTTCGGACTGTGAGGGTGCCGGAGCCATGTTCCGCGTAACGACGCTCGATGCCGGCAACCCGCCCCGCACCGAGAGCGGCGAGGTCGACTTCACGAAGGACTTCTTCGGCAAGCCGTGCAACCTGACAGTATCGGGACAGCTGGAGGGTGAGCTTGGAGCCCTGTCGCTGGGCCAGATCTACACCTTCGGCCCCACGTTCCGCGCCGAGAACTCTAATACGCCGCGACATCTGGCCGAGTTCTGGATGATCGAGCCCGAGGTGGCATTCTACGATATAAACGACAATATGGACCTTGCGGAGGATTTCCTCAAGTATCTGATCGGCTATGCGCTGGATAACTGCCGCGAGGATCTGGAGTTCATGAACAAGATGTGGGACAAGGATCTGATCTCGCGTCTGGAGTTCGTGCTGCACAACGATTTCGTGCGCCTCGACTACACCGAGGGCGTAAAGATACTCAAGGCGTCGGGCCGCAAGTTCGAGTTCCCGTGCGACTGGGGCTGCGACCTGCAGTCGGAGCACGAGCGCTACCTCGTCGAGGAGCACTTCAAGCGCCCCGTCATCCTTACCGACTACCCGAAGGAGATCAAGGCCTTCTATATGAAGCAGAACGAGGACGGACGTACGGTTCGCGCCATGGATGTGCTCTTCCCCAAAATAGGCGAGATCATAGGAGGTTCGGAGCGTGAGGCCGATTATGGCAAGCTTTGTGCAAGGGTCAAGGAGCTCGGAATGCACGAGTCGGAGGTGTGGTGGTACCTCGACACCCGCCGCTGGGGCTCGGCCCCGCACTCGGGCTTCGGTCTGGGCTTCGAGCGACTGCTGCTCTTCGTGACGGGTATGGGCAACATCCGCGACGTGATACCCTTCCCGCGTACGCCCAACAACGCCGAGTTCTGATGCCTTCGCCGGGGCCGGGATATGCGGCCGCCGACGGAAATGATAGCAGCCGTGTTGTGCGGAAGATTTATTGCCGACGTGTGAAGAGAGGGACGTGATGATGAGAGTAGAGGTGATGAGAGTAGGGTAGAGTAGAGTGATAACGGCCGCTGTCGTATGGCGTAAATAGAAAACTGCCCCTTATATTAACGAAAAACAACCCCGAATTATGAAGAGAATATTTTTGCTCATGCTCGTGTTGCTGACATCGGGCGGAGCATGGGCGCAGTCCTTAAAGACGCGTACATACAATCTTATATTTATCGGCAACAGCATCACCGAGGGTGCCTTGCATGCCGACAAGAGCAAGACGGCGCCTCCCGTGGCTGCCGCCGAGTATGTCGGTCGCATGATCTCGGGCGATGTCAATTTCCGCAACTGCGGCCGTTCGGGCGCCACGACCGTGGACTTCCTGCCCGAGAGGGGTGCCGACTTCCGCCGTGTGGAGCAGGCCATAAGCGAGCTGCGCGACATAAGCTACGGACCCATCGTCTTCTCGATCATGCTTGGAACCAACGACTCGGCCTCTCGCGGGCCGCTCGGGGCTCCCGTCTCGAACGAGGACTATGAACGCAATCTTGCCACCATCATGGCCCGCATACGCGAACTCTGCCCCGAGGCGATATTCGTACTGCAGCGCCCGATATGGTACAGCGCCAATACATATAACGGGGCGATGTATCTGGTCGAGGGCCAGAAACGCCTTGTGGGGTATGCCAACGTGCTGATCGGTATGGCCGAGAAGTACAACGACGTATATATGGGCGACCTGAAGGGTTATGACTATTTTCGTGATCACCACTTGAAATACTACTTCGCCGAGAACGGCAATGCGGGTGTTTTCTACCTGCATCCCAACGAAAGCGGTGCCCGCAAGCTGGGTAAGCGTTGGGCCCGCGCCATCGTGGATGCCATACAGGCATCGGAACGCAAGTGACGGCCGGACCGGGCGGCCGTGCGCAGCGTATATATGGTGCGCGTGGCCTGTCGAACGAATAATAAATGAAGCGACCTGTCGTATGAGGTATAACGGTTAATTTTTTTTGCAATGGGTATTTCGCAACGTCAGGTTCAGAAACTGCAGCAGACACTCTCTCCGCAGCAGATACAGATGATCAAGCTGCTGGAGCTTCCAGCCATGCAGCTCGAACAGCGCATAAAACAGGAGGTCGAGGACAACATCGTTCTGGAGGAGGACGCCACGCCCGAGGAGGAGCAGGAGAAGATCTCGGTCGACGATTATATCCGCGGTGACGATACGCCCGGCTACAAGAGCCGTGTGAACAACTACTCGAAGGATGAGAAGCAGCGCCCGATGAACATATCGGAGGGGCGTTCGATGCAGGAGTACCTGACCGAGCAGTTGGGTTATCGCAACCTGTCGGATCGGGACATGCGCATCGCCTCGTTCCTTGTCGGCAGTATCGACAGCGACGGATATCTCCGCCGCGATTTGGAGTCCATATCCGATGACATAGCCTTCTCGCTCGGTATCGAGACTACGGTCGACGAGTTGGAGCGTCTGCTGGGCATAATCCACCAGCTGGAGCCTGCGGGTATCGGCGCGCGCAACCTGCGCGAGTGCCTGTTGCTGCAGATGGATCAGCGGCGTATGGATACGCCGGCGAAGCGTCTGGCGCGCAAGATCCTGACATCCTATTTCGACGAGTTCGTAAAGAAACACTACGAGAAGCTGATGGCGCGTCTCAATGTCGGCGAGGATGAGTTCCGCGAGGCCATAGATGAGATACGCCACCTCTCGCCCAAACCCGGAAACCTCTACTCGGAGGGCGGTGTGGATACCACGCCATATATCGTTCCCGACTTCAAACTGGACTATCACGACGGGCAGTTCGACCTGACGCTCAATTCGAGCAACATCCCCGAGGTGAAGATCAACCGGCGTTATGTCGATATGATGCGTCAGATGGTTGCGCCGGACGGTACCGTTCCGGAGAAGAACCGCGAGGCGGTGCAGTTCGTCAAGAGCAAGATCGACTCGGCCAAGTGGTTCATCTCGGCCATAAAGCAGCGTCACGATACGCTCATGCGCACGATGCAGGAGATACTCAATTTCCAGAAGGAGTATTTCCGCGACGGCGACAAGAGCAAACTGCGGCCCATGATCCTCAAGGATATAGCCGACCGCACGGGACTCGACGTATCGACCATATCGCGTGTGGTTAACAGCAAGTACGTACAGACACATTTCGGCATCATACTGCTCAAGTCGCTCTTCTCGGAGGCGATGCAGACGGAGAGCGGTGAGACGGTGTCGAGCTACGAGATAAAGAACATACTTCAGAAGTGCATCGACGAGGAGGACAAACGGCATCCCCTGACCGATGAGACGCTGATGAACATACTCAACTCCAAGGGATACTGCATAGCGCGGCGTACGGTTGCCAAGTACCGCGAGATGTTGGATATACCCGTGGCGCGATTGAGAAAACAGATATGACGAACAAGAGTGCAATGCGACTTTCGCGCGTGGTGTCGGCAGTGTTCCACCCCTGCCTGCTGCCAATATATGCGGTAATTACGGTGCTGTTCTCCGATACCGTATATTCGTTCTATACGATGCGCGTGAAGTTCTATCTTATATGGGTGGTGGTGCTGTATGCCGCCTTCATCCCCATGCTGGCATACTTCCTTTTCAAGCGGCTCGACGGCCTGAAACGGATGTCGATAGACCGCAGCCGGCTGCGTATGCTGATGTTGATGGTAGGCGCCGTGTGCTATATGCTTTGTGCCGTGACGCTTCTCAAGCTGCCCTCACTGCTGCTCTTCCGCAAGTTGGCGACGGCGGCCGTGATGTGCGAGATTTTCTGCATATTTACCGTGCGGCGTTGGAACGTGAGCCTTCATCTGGCGGCTATGGGCGCCGTTACGGCCCTGTTCGTCATGCTCAATATCATTGGGGTCATGTCGCTCTTTTGGCCTATGGTAGCCGCAATCATCGTATCGGGACTGCTCGCTTCGTCACGCCTCTGTCTCGGGCGGCATGACGGCTGGGAGGTGCTGGCAGGTTTCGGCGGAGGATTCCTTGTAAGCTCGCTGTCGCTGCTGTATATATAGCTGCCATATATAAGGCACCTGCCATTCGCGCGGGGCATATTCCCCGGTCGGTATGTATGGACCATGCCGGTGAGTGTATGGATATGATTGCAATATTGGTAATATAACAAGACTCCCGATCCTTTACGAGGATCGGGAGTCTTGTTATATACTTATGTCGGTTGTCGCCTACATCTTGTAGAACTCCTCCCAACCCTTTCGGGGCGGGGTCTGGGTGAGCATGGCGTCGGCGAAGCGGTCGTTGACGATGCGCTTGGTCTCGCGGTCGAAGACGATCTTCTTGTTCAGACGCTGTACCATCACGCCGAGGCAGAATACCTGACACAACGGGCCGAATACCTCGAAGGGCGAGCGCGTGCGCTCCTCGCCCATGCAGGCCAGCAGGAAGTTCTCGTAGTGGTTCGAGGGGCTCTTCGGTACCTCGGGCAGTTTGTCTGCCATGGCCTTGGCCTTCGATTCGGGTATGATCGAGAGGGTAGAGCCGTGCGAGCCGCCCTTGAAGATGAGATCCTTGGCGTAGATGATCTTTCCCGGGTTGAGCTTTATGGCCTGAGCCTTCTGTCCGTTTACCGTGGGTATGTCCGAACCGAGCTTTGATGCTCCGTATCCGTCGGGCAGCTGCGGGTAGTTGCCTATACCGTCGTACCATGTGATCTGTACGGGCGGCATCTCGCCGCGGCGCGGGAACTTGAACCGCAGGGTCGACGACATGGGGAAGAAATATGTGTTCCAGCCTTCGAGTTTGATGGGCTCAACCTCGTAGGGCAGACCCAGATTGAGGAACTCGTGTATCGTGTCGAGGATGTGCGCACCCCAGTCTCCGAGGGCACCCATACCGAAGTCATACCAGCTGCGCCAGTTGCCCGGGTGGTATTTCTTGTTGAACTCGTGGAACTGCTGCGTCGTATGCCACAGATCCCAGTCCATGCCGTCGGGAATAGGCTCGGCCTGCGGGTAGCGGTCGATGTTGACATCGTAGCCGTGCCAGCGGCGCGACATGTTCATGTGGGCGTCTACGGCCGTGACATCCTTGATTATGCCGGCATCGAGCCACGCCTTGAACTGGAAGTAGTTGGCCTCCGAGTGGCCTTGGTTTCCGCCCTGCGTCACAAGCTGCGGGTTGCGCTTGGCGGCGTCGATCATGAGCTGGCACTCGTAGAAGGTGCGGCCCATGGGTTTCTCGACATAGACGTGTTTGCCCTGATTCAGAGCGAGCATCACGCAGGGGAAGTGCGAGAAGTCGGGAGTCTCGACAAAGACGGCCTCAAACTGGTTGCCCATCTCGTCGAACATCTTGCGGAAATCGGTGTAGATCTTGGCGTTGGGATGTGCTGCGGCCGATTTGCGGCTGCCTTCCGAATTGGGATCGACGTCGCACATGGCCACGATGTTGGCCAGACCCGTCTTGTCCACCTCACTGAGCACCTCGGCGCCGCGGTTGGCCATGCCGACCCATGCGACGTTTACCTTTCCGAGTTTTGCGAAACGCTCCTTTTTGTCCTGTTGCTGTTGGGGGGTGAGGATGTTGGCGGCGCTCGATGCCATGCCTCCCATCATCATGCCCGCGGCGGCGAGACCCGATCTCTTCAAGAAATCGCCGCGTGAAATCTTATCGCTCATATGGTTAAAGTTTGGTTAGTTGTTCCTTCAGTTGGATGCGTGCCGAAACACTGTCTAAAGGTAATAAAAATTTTCGAGACGGCTGCGTCTGCGGAGCATTTTTGTGTTCGGCGAGTAAGATTTGTGCATGGTGGAAATATATGTATATTTTTTACGTTAATGCACGTCTGCCGTCAAAAAAAGCGAGCGACCACAGGCCGCTCGCTTTTTTATCTGGTGTTATGGATTTATGCCTTCAGGGCGTCGGCCAGACGTTCGAGGCTGGCGCGACTCTCGGCATTGAGCGTGGAGCGTATGGTGACGATGGGCTCCACGACGTTTATGCACTTCATCTGCCCCACGCGCTCGCATATTACGCGCGCGGCGGCCGGGGCCCACGACCCGTTCTCGATGATACCGACGGTGCGTCGCTGCCAGTTCTTGCTCTTGAGCCGGCAGAGGAAGATCTCCATTGCGGGGAGAATGCCGGCGTCGTATGTCGATGATGCCAGTACCGTAGTGTCGTAGCGGAACGCCTCGGCGACAGCCTCGGCGATGTCGCAGCGGGCGAGGTCCATGACACGTACCTGCTGCTCGCCGCGCTCGCGCAGCATCTCGGCCAGCTGCTGCGCTGCGGCGGCCGTGTTGCCGTAGATCGAGGCGCAGGCTATGAGTACGCCCTTCTGTTCGGGGTTATAGCTGCTCCATGTCTGGTATTTGCCGATGTAGTATCCGAGCTCGCTGTCAAGGACGGGGCCATGCAGCGGGCAGATGCGGGCGATGTCGAGTGCTGCGGCCTTCTTGAGCAGGGCCTGTACGTTTACGCCGTACTTGCCGACGATGTTGATGAAGTAGCGTCGGGCCTCATTCTCCCACGGCATCTCCACGTCGAGGGCGCCGAAGCGGCCGAAGGCGTCGGCCGTGAAGAGAGTCTTGGTGCTCTGCTCGTATGCCACCATCACCTCGGGCCAATGGACCATGGGCGCCATGACGAATTGGAGGGTATGGCTGCCGAGACAGAGCGTATCGCCCTCGGCCACGACGATGCGGCGGTCGGCATAGTCCGTACCGAAGAACTGTGCCGTCATGGCGAAGGTCTTGGCGCTGCCCACAATGCACATCGAGGGGAAGCGTTCCATCGCGGCGGCTATGTTTGCGGCGTGGTCGGGTTCCATGTGCAGCGTTACGAGGTAGTCGGGTGTGCGCCCCGCGAGCGCCTCGTCCAGACGTGCCATCCACTCGTCACCCTTCGTGCGGTCGACCGTATCCATAAGGGCTACCTTCCGGTCGAGGATGAGGTAGGAGTTGTACGATACACCGTCGGGCACACGGTATTGACCCTCGAAGAGGTCGATGCTGTGGTCGTCGACGCCGATGTATTTGATGGAGTCTGTGATGGTGATGTTGGTCATATATGTATGTTTTAATCGTTTCCGTCTGCAAAGATAATATAAATCACGATAAGTAATCCTACGGCGGCAAGTTGCGTACCGACTTCGGGGCGGGGATTTTCTCCTTTGTCACTTTTCTCTGCCGCAAAAAGCGTCCCGTTAATGTGAATTCTGCATTTTTTGGCCTTACGGACTTCGCCATGCCCAATGTCTCAGACAGCATACGCAAGCGTGAGCAGCGTTATTGTGTAGTTATCAAACTATTATGTATGGATGGGATGTTGAAGATAAAAAAAAATATAAAAAATTCACTACTTTGTGTTGCATAATAGTCGAGGAGCAATTATATTTGCAGCACGAAAGAACAGTAAACAGACAAAAACCAAACAATATGAAAAATCTCTTCTCTCTTTTGTTGTTGGTCATCTTGACGATGATGGGTCTTGTGGCTATGGCGGCTGGCGACGTACACGGACGTGTAGTGAACAGCCGCGGCGAGGCCGTGGGGTATGCTACTGTCGTAGCCATGTCGGGCGACCGTCAGGTGGCCGGCACCACGAGCGACGAGCAGGGCCGCTTCTCGCTTCGGGTGTCGAAGGGTGAATATAAGGTCATTGTGGAGTTTGTGGGTTATGCTCCCGTTGAGCGTACGCTTCGTGTGGGTGAGAATCTCGACATGGGCGATGTGGTGTTGGAGGAGCAGGCCACCGAGATAGGCAACGTGGTGGTGTCGGCGCAGATGATACGCCGCGAGGCCGACCGCTTCGTTGTCGACGTGGCCAACTCGACGGGCGCCATCGGAAAGGATGGTGTGGAGGTGTTGAAGCAGTCGCCCGGCGTATGGGTCGACGACGACGGCATCTCGATAAACGGCTCCGAGGGAACCACGGTATATATCAACGACCGAGAGGTGCGTCTGTCGGGTGAGGAGCTCGTGCAGTATGTACGTAATCTCCGTGCCGAGGATATCTCGAAGATCGAGGTCGTACCGCAGACGGGTGCCGACTACGATGCCGACTCGACGGGCGGCGTGCTGAAGATCACGCTCAAGCGCCGCCTCGACGACGGTATGATGGGGTCGGTGCGTATGTACGGCACTTTTGGCGATATGGGCTCCGTATATTCGCCCTCGGCATCGCTCAACTACCATGTAGGGCGGTTTGACCTCTCGGCGTCGGGTTGGTACACCAATCTCGATACGCGTATGCTGACGTCCGAGCGTACCGAATACAGCACCATCGGGGCGCTTATGGAGGCCGCGTCGGAGAACCGCGAACAGGACAGCGACGGCGGCATGAGCTTCTCGGCCGTTGCGGAGGTGCGCAAGAACCACTCGCTGGGTGTCTCGTTCGATTACTGGAGTTGGAACGACGCGAGCCCGACCGACTCGTACACATCATACAAGACGGCCGCGAGCGAGCGCCTCAGCGAGAGCTTCTATGACGCATACGACCGCCGCGCCAACTATAACGCTACGCTCAACTACATCATCAAGACCGACACCGTCGGCTCGCAGTTGAAGTTCATAGCCGATTACACGCAGCGTGACACCCGTACCGGCGCCGACAACTCGTCGCGTGTCACCGATATGGGCTCGACGATCGACTCGCTCTACAATAACCGCAACAACAGCCTGTTCCGCGTAGCGACGGCATCGGCGGCGTGGGACAAGGTTCTCTCGGAGCACTGGACGCTGAAGAGCGGCGCGAAATATACCTACAACGAGATCAACTCCGACGCCACGTACCGCTATCTCAACGGCGGGGCATGGGTTCCGTCGGTGGTCGACGACTACGACATATCATACACGGAGAATATCGGCGCCCTCTATGCTATCGCCTCGATGAGGTACGGACGCTGGAGCGCCGTGGCAGGTCTGCGCGGCGAGTACACCTACACCTACGGCAAGGGTGCCGACATGGACGACAGCTACTTCTCGCTCTTCCCCAACGCCAACCTCTCGTACAGTCTGGATGCCGACGGCAAACACTCGATCGTTGCGCAGTACTCGCGTACGATCTCACGCCCGGGATTCTGGAACCTTACGCCCAACCGCATGCAGATCTCGGACTACACCTACCAGATAGGTAACTCGCTGCTCGACCCCGCATATAATGAGACCTACTCGCTGACGGCCGTCATCGCATACAAGTACAGCGTTACGCTGAGTGTAAACAGACTGAAGGATGCCATCCAGCAGGTGACATTCTCCGACGAGATCGACCCTCGCATGGTACGTCTGACGTGGTTCAACATGCCCGTGATGAACACCTACTCGGTGAGCGTGAGCCTTCCCGTCACCGTCACCAAGTGGTGGGACTGGAACACCAACATCAATGGTATGATCTATGAGCAGCGCATGACGCCCGATGCCCCCAAGACGAACCATCCCATGGCGCAGTGGTCGTCGCAGATGAGCTTCAAACTGCCGCTGCAATTCTTCATCGACTGTGACTACTACGGTATGACCGATGCCGTTGTCAGCAACGTGCGCGTAAAGAGTCTGCACAACCTGTCCATGACCCTCAAGAAACGTTTCGGTGATGCATGGACCGTCACCTGCGCACTGCGCAACATCGTGTCATCGCGGCAGGATCTCATCTTCACGCAGGATGACTTCGAACGCCGCGTGACGGTGGACGGCTACGGCAGGAAACTCGACGTACGTCTGGGCGTGTCGTGGAACTTCAAGAGCGGCAAGGCTTTCAAGGCCAAGAGTGTCGTAGGTGATTCGGATGGCGAGTCGCGTATGTAGCAGGGTGCCGCGCGGCACGATATTTGGACTCTTTTCGTCGGACGGCCGTTATGTTCTCCGAGAATTTCCAAAATACGAAGAGCGAACGCCCGAAGTGGAAAGAGATAATTCGAAAGTATGAAGAATAAAGAGAGTGAAGTCCGTGCCCGAAGCCTGTAAGTTATAAGAATCCCCAACCATTAAGCAAAATCATAAAGAGGAGAACTCCGACCTCCCGTAAGGGATGGCCGGAGTTCTTTTTCGTACAGGACACGTGTCGGTCGTATTGGCATCCGGTTCGTGTCGACATGTGGATTCGCCTTATTTACACTATATATTCCGAGGCTTACCCGATACGTCCGGGACCTCCGCCGGGGCCGCCGAAACCGCCGGGACGTCCGCCCGGGCCGCCCATGGGTCGGCCGCCGCGAGAGTTGTTGCGGCGTACACCGCCCTCGTCGATAACCTCTCCCTTGCGTGTCTGGCCGTAGCGGCGCAGGTTATAAGTGAAGCGTATGCCGTAGTAGCGGCCTATGATCTCGTTTCGCGAATTCTGCATGTACATCGAGTTCCACGAACGCGAGAAGCCCGTATTGCGGTTGAAGGCGTCGTTTACCGTCAGCTGCACCTCGCCCATCTTGCGCAGCACCTTCATGCCGATGGCGAAGTTGCAGATGAAGTCGGTGTTGTTCAGGCGCTTGCTGTTCTCGCTCAGACCTACGTACTGGCTGTAGTTGCCGTTGGCCCAGAGCGTGAGGCCGAATCCGAACACGACGCGCACGTTACCCCATGCCGAGTGGCGCATGTATTCGTTGTTGCCGTTGTCGGACATGGTGTTTGTGACCTTGTTGTAGTTGGGCGAGTATGAGAGGTTGAAATCGACATACTCGCTGAAGTTGCTGCTCAGCGATACCGAGCCGCCGCCAGAGACATACTTCGAGCGGTTGATCACACCGTTGAGGATCGAGGGCGACTGGTTGTACGAGCCGTGTGCGCCGATGTTGAAGTTACATCCCATGAAGTTGAGCGGGAAGCCGTACGAGATGCCGCCGTTGTAGCTCCAGTCACCCGAGAGGTTGACGGGCTTCGAGTAGCGTCCCGTCGACGAGAGGGTTGTGAGGAACTCGCCGTCGGGGCTGTATATCTCATATCCGGGCTGGTTCATCACTACCGAGTCGACGATCTGCCGCTGGTTCTTCGAGCCGCCGACATAGATCGAGAAGGTGGTTCCCTTTTCGATGCCCGAGTGGTTGTAGCTCATGTTCAGACGGTGGCTGTACGATGGTTGCAGTTTGGGGTTACCCGAACGTATGTTGTTGACATTCGATATGTCGACCACATCCTGCAACTGCGTCACCGAGGGGTTCGACGTACGCGAGTTGAGGCGCACCATGATGCGGTTCTCCATGTTGATCTTGATGCGCGTCATCACCGAGTAGGTGATGTTGTGGAAGGTCTTCTCGGGCAGGACGTAGACGGCAGGATATTCGCGGTCGCTGTTCATCCGCACGTTCTGGTAGTTGACCTGTGCCGAGACGGTGGTGCCGTCGTTGCTGAAGCGGAAGCCCGGGCCGACACGCTGTGTCAGGTAGTCGGTGTTGTTGCGGTTCGAGTACTCGGGGCTGATGAACTCGTTGTACTCTCCCGTCTCCCAGTCAAAGAGGTTCGTCAAGCGGTCGGCGTTGGATTTGTTGTAGTTGACATTGTAGCCTATTGTCGCCTGCGCATGGCTGCCTATGGGCTCGGCGTAGGTGACGCCGCCGTTGAGGCTGTAATTGTAGTTGTCGGAGTTCGACTTCTGCTGTATGGGGTCGTTCTCGGCCTTCTCCGAATAGTTCTCACCGCCCGAGTTGTTGGTCGAATAGTTGGCGTTGAAACTCACGTGAAGCGTGCGCCCCGCCTTCTCGCCTATGCGCAGGAAGTAGTTGCCGTTGACGCCCGTATTGAGCGAGCTGTTGTCGTTGTCGTTCCAGTTCTGGAGCAGGATCGAGTCGGCCCCGCTGATGGGAAAATAGGTGTTGAGCGAGTTGCCGTTGCTCCAGCTGTCGTTGAACGACAACTGCGCACGCACCATCAGTCGCTGCCGTTCGCTTATGCGCAGCTCCGTACGGGCATTGAAGTTATGGTTGCCGTTCTTCGAGGCGTTGTTGTTCGTCGCGTCGTAGTGCTCGTATATGTCATCGGCATTCGACTCGATCTCCTCCTCCGTCAGGAAGTAGTCGCGTTCGGTCCAGCTGCTGCTCTTGTTGTTGCTGGCGTTGTATGTATAGCTTCCCTCGAGTTTGAAACGCTCGTCCTCACCCCATGTGTTGATATAGTTGATACCGCCCATGCCCATACGTGAACGGCTGTTCCCGTTCATATTGTTGGCACGGAAGCGGAGTGTGGTCTTCGACTTCTCGCGGAAGAAGTTCAGGTTGCCGTCCGTGCTGCCGTAGTGCTTCGTCCGCTCGTCCTTGCGCGGCTCGAAACCGTAGAAGGCATTCATCTTACCGAAGATGGCGGTCTTCATCTTGTTGTGGGTGACGATATTGATGGCCTTGTAGCTGTTGCCGTCGTCGATGCCCGAGAATTCGGCCTCGTCGCTCAGCTTGTCGAATACCTCGATCGACTTCACGGCCTCGGCAGGTATGGTCTTTATGGCCGTAGCCACATCGTTGCCGAAGAACTCGCGGCCGTCGATAAGGATCTTCTGCACGGCCTCGCCCTGCACCTCGACCGACCCGCCGTCAACCTTTATGCCCGGCATCTTCGAGAGCAGCTCGTCGGTGTCGGCGTCCGACATGACCTTATACGCCGAGGCGTTGTAGACGATCGTGTCGCCGTTGATGGTGGTACGTACGGCCTGCGTGGTGACGTTCACCGACTCGATACGCGTCGGATCCTCCTCCATGGTCCATGCCGGCACGTTGAGGGTCTTGCCCGCCTCGACCTTCACCTGCTGCGATACGGTCTTGTAGCCGAGGAACGACGCCGTAAGACGATATTCCCCTGCGGCGAGGCCTTTGAACTGATAGGCGCCGCGTATGGCCGACGAGGTATATTTGCGGTCGGTGGTGTCGCGCATCGACATGATCTCGATGACGGCGCCCACGACGCCCTCCTTGTTGGCATCGATAACCGTTCCGGCGATGGTGCTGCGATTTGTCTGCGCCGCGGCCGCGATGACTACGAAAGATAGAATGAGTCCGAGTAGAGATTTTTTCATCAGGGGTAGATTTAGTTGTTGCAAAGTTGGTGTCGAATCCAAAATTAGCGATTTTTTCTCGAGGTTCTGCCCGTGTATGGGTGAAACGCCCAAAACCGTCGGTCAACAGACCATATCCTGAGGCCGAGACGCAGAATTGGGCTGCGGAAGCTATGCCGACAACGAAAAATGTATGTGCCGGAGTGAAAAAAAAGGCTGTCCCCCCGAAAAGGGAACAGCCTCGTTGTGTTAAGGTCTTTGCAGTGTCTATTCGTAGCCGTGCTTGTCGATCTCGATCTGCAGAGGCTCGATGTTGTAGGGGTGCGACGCAACCTTGACATATCCGTCATTCTGGTTCAGGTCGCCCTTGTTGTCGACGATTGCCGATTCGGGGATGGGCCACAGGGCGTTGTGGACGGCGATGCGGAATATACCCTTCGCGTACTGTACGTATCCCGTCTCGCTATATTGCGTGTTGCTGCCGTTGCCCTTGTAGTAGAAATCGTTGTGTGCGACAACCCAGTCATAGTAGAAGTTGTAGCCCTCGTCGGTGCAGGGGTTGGTGGTACCCGTACCTTCGGGGCCCGAGAAGTTCTCCATCGAGTACTGTCGGCCGTTCCATTCGCAGGTCTTGCCCGAGCGTGCGTACATGTAGCTTATGCGCACCAGCTCGACGTGGCGCGGCTCGCTGTAGAAGAGCTCGCGGGCACGCTCGGCAAGGATGGCCGAGATGCCGGCCTCGTCGGCCGTGAGATCCTCGGCGCCGGCGCGGCGGCGTACCTCGTTGAGCATGGCGGCGCAGTTGGCGTTATCACCCTTCCAGTAGTACGCCTCGGCCATGATGAGGTAAGCCTCGGCCGAACGATAGACGTACCACGGCGTGTATCCGCCCTGCCAGTCCGAAGTCTGGGTCTCGTCGGGAACGTAGAGTATGTAGTGCGGCCAGCGGAACCAGCAGCGCGTCGAGTCGGCTACGATCATGCCGCCCGGACGTACCAGATGCTTACCGTAATATTCGCTGCCCTTATCCTTGAGTGAGAGGTTGTTGTAATAGAGGTCTTCCATCTCGCGCCACGACTTCTGAGACAGATCGTCCGGGTTGTCATTGTTGATGCCGTAGTAGGGGCCGCGCATGTCGTTCTTCTCCTTGTCGGTCCATATCTCGTACTGGTAGTATGCCGAGGGGCGCATGGTGGCGATGCCGCGGCCGACGTTGTAGTCGTTGTCCAGGACGCCGTACTTGCCGTTAGCCTCGCTTTGGAGGTCGATGGTGCAGCCGGTCTGTCCGTCGGGGGTCTTGATCGAACCGTTGGCCCAATAGGGGACGCCGTTGCGCATGGTCTGGATACGGTCCGAACCCTGATCCTTCGTATCGAGGGTGGATACTACGACGTGCAGGATCTCGGTGTTGGCGATGCTGCTTTTGGCGGCGCGCGAGTGCAGGTCGAGCATCAGGTTGCCCGACGTGTTGTCGAACTGCTTGGTGTAGATCATGGGGTGTGCTGCGACCACTTCGCGGCCCACCTCGATGGCACGGTCGTAACGGCCCGTCACAAGGCAGAACTTCATGAGCAGCAGGCCGCAGGCCCCCTTCGAGATGGCGCCCATGTCGTTGTCGTCGGTAACCCACTCGTATGCGAACTCCATGTCGTAGTAGCACTGCTCGGCGATCGAGAAACGGTCGTACGACGAGAAGTTGTCCTCGGGAGTCTGGATCTCGTGGTCGATCCAAGGCACGTCGCCGAACTGGTGGATCAGCTTGTAGTAACGGTATGCGCGGTGGAAGTAGCACTTGCCTATCACCTCGTTCTCCTCGGCCTCGCTCTCGAAGGTGGCGTTGAAACGGCGGTCGAGGGCGGTATTCGCATATTTGATACCCTTGAATCCCTCGGACCAGTACCAGCTCATCTGGTTGTTGTCGACCGATGTGCCCAGTCCCGTAGGGGTCATCTGGGTGATGAAGTCGCACATCGAACTCGAGGCGTCGGTCTTGCCGTTGACGGCGATGTCCGAGGTGAACATCTCGGTGAGAATGGGGGCGCCGTCACCGAAATACTCGTGACGCATGTTGCGCTCCGCTGCCACAAGCGCAGCCTCGAGGCCTTCAGAATTGACGTATGTGTTTTCGGGTGCGAAGAACGAGAGCGGTTTGGGGTCGAGCCAGCTCTTGTCGCACGAGCAGAGCAGCGTGGCTGCCGTAGCCGCGGCCGCTATGTATGATATGGTTCGTTTCATATTGGCTTACATTGTGAAGTTGAGGTTAATGTTCCATGTGCGGGGGGTGAGGTCTCCCTGCTCGGGATCACCAAGATACCATCCCGTCAAGACGAATGCGTTACGCACGGTTAATGATATGGTTGCGCTGTCCATCCACAGTTTACTGATCCACTTCTTGGGCAGGCGGTACGAGAGGGCTATGCTCTCCATGCGGACGAAGTCCTTGCGTACGTAGTTGCTGCCCTTGTTGGTGGAGCCGATGCGTGCAAAGTCGTTGGTGGGGTTGTCGATGGTCCAGCGATCGATCTCGATGGTGGTGTGGCGGTCGGGCTGGCTGACGGCGTTGGCGGCGCGGTTGAGCGTGCCCCACTGGCCGAAGTTGCCGTAGAGCATGAACGAGAGCGAGATTCCGTTGCTGAAGTTGAACTCGTTGCGCCATGAGAGGCGGTAGCGCGGCGTGGTGTAACCCTGCCATACCTTGTCGTCGGTGTTCAGGACGCCATTGTTGTCGACGTCCAAATACTTGAAGTCGCCGGGCTTGAGTCCGTATACCGCGGCCTCCTCCTCTTCGTCGAGCTGCCATACGCCTATGCGCTTGTAGCCGTATATCTGGTTGGTGTCGTGGCCGATGTACCAGCCGTTGTTGACGTCGTCGCACTCCTTCCGTCCGATCACCTCACCCGTTTCCTTGTCGTATACGTCCTCGTAGGTGCCGTACAGGTGTACGATCTTGCGGCGGTTGAGCGAGAAGGTTACCGACGAATCCCACGTTACGACCTTGTTCTGTACGGGGGTAGCGTTGAGCGTAAGCTCGAAGCCGTGGTTGTTGAGCTGGCCGAGGTTGTCGTATATGCTGCTGAAACCCGTGATCGAGGGTATCGAGCGCGATACGAGCAGGTCCTTGGTCTTGGCTACGTAGAACTCGGCCGAACCGCGCAGCACGTTGTCGAACAGGCCGAAGTCCAGACCGAAGTTCCACGACTCGGTAGTCTCCCACGAGAGGTTGGTGTTGGCGAGCTTGTCCACCCAGATCTGCGAGGTGGTGAATACGGTACCCGTAGTCGAGTCGATGTAAGGGTGCAGTGTCGAGGTAAGCGTCGACAGGGCCGCATAGCGTCCGATGTCGCGGTTACCGTTCTCACCCCACGATATGCGGAGTTTACCGTAGTTGAGCCACTTGGCCTTCTCCATGAACTTCTCGTTCGAGAAGACCCAGCCTACGGCTACCGAGGGGAACGAGGCGCGCGGGTTGCCCTGACCGAAGGCCGAATAACCGTCGCGGCGGATCGATGCGGTAAGCATGTAGGTGTCGTCGTACGAGTAGAAGAGACGTGCCATCAGGGCGTCACCCGTATCGTAGGTGTCGTCCGACGAGATGGTCTGCTCGGTTCCGGCCTGCATGCGGTGCCATCCCAGAATATCCATCGGGGTGAAGTTGGTCGCCGACATCGAGTCCGACCAGTACTGGTTCTTCTCGGCGTTCTGCAGCAGGGTGATGTTGATGTTGTGCTTGCCGAAGTCGCGCTGCCAGCGGATCACGTTATCGAGCTGCCAGTTGTATGTCTTCTGGTGCTGGCGCGTTGCCGAGCCGCCCAGAGCCTCGTACGAAGGCGATTCAGACGAGTTGTGGTTGTAGTACTCGTACCACTTGAAGTAGGGCGTATAGTTCATCTGATACTCGATGCCGAAGGGAAGGTTGACGATGGCGAAGATGCTGGCATTGAGCGTCTGGGTAATCTGTCGGCGGTCGATGAATGTGTTCTCGTAGAAGGGGTTCAGGGTGTTGTTGTCGCCCGAGGGATAACGGAAATAGGGGCTCTCCTGATCCATCGTGAAGACGGTGTAGGGCGAGTTGTTCTCACGCTGTCCGTGGTCGGCCTGCAGGTATCCGCCCTTTCGCTCTGCAAACTGCGTGTTCATGCCGACGGTCATCCAGTCGGTAACCTTAGACTTGAGGTTCAGACGCGTACGCAGGTTGGTGTAGCGGTTGCCCACGATAACGCCCTCACGATCGGCATAACCTACCGACCAATAGTATGACGTGTGTTCGTTGTTGTTCGAGATGCTGGCCGTGTAGTCCTGCTGCAGACCTGTCTGGTAGACGATGTCGTCCCAGTCGGTCTCGATGCCGGCCAGATAGTTGTCCTGCTCGATGGTCTTGAACTCCAGACGGCTGAGCCACGTGCGCATAAGGGTCTCCTCGTCGGGTACCGCCGTTGCGGGGGTTGCCTGATCGTAGTTGTACCACGTGAGCAGATCGACGTTCTGCAGCTGGCGCGGGTCGGTGAACTTCTCGGGTACGCGGTCGCGCTCCTCCTGTGTGAGCTGTCCCTCCTCGTAGTCCTGACGGAACTTGACGAATCCGGCACCGTCGAGTACGTTTACCGGGCGTGCGCGATGTACGAATCCGATGTTGGCGTTGAACGAGATGGTGGGACGTCCTCCGCGGCCCTTCTTGGTGTTGATACAGATGACGCCGTTCGACGACTTGGCGCCGTAGATGGCGGCCGACGAGGCATCCTTCAGCACGTCGACGCTCTCCACGTCATAGGGGTTGATGTCGGTGATGGCGCCGTTGTAGATCACACCGTCCAGCACGATCAGGGGTGACGATCCGGCCGAGAGGGTTGTGGTACCGCGGATTGAGTAGCTTCCGGCGGCCTCGGCATCGGTGGTCATGCTGACGTTGAGGCCGGCAGCGGCCGAACGCAGAAGGTCGCTGACCGAACGCGGGGCTTCGCTTGTGAGCGACTCGGTGTTGACCGTAGATATTGCACCCGTGAGGTCTTTCTTCTTGGCGGTGCCGTAACCGATGACGACAACCTCCTCGAGTTGAGCCTTATCCTCCTCGAGCACGACGTCAATGGTGGTTTGTACACCTACGGGGATTGTACGGCTGGTGTAGCCTACGAACGAGAACTCCAGTACGGGATTTTTGCTTCGCAGCTGGAGAAAATAGGTTCCGTTCTCATCGGTATTCATACCGTTGGTCGTACCTTTTTCGACGACGCTGGCTCCGATGATGGGGTTTCCGGCGGCATCCTTCACGACGCCTCTGACCGTATTCTCTTGGGCCGAGACGCTAATACTGCCTATTCCGAACGTAATGATCAGAATAACAATAAGTTGCCACCTGTAATGGGGGGGGGTAAATTTTAACTTCATAAAGTTGGGTTTTAAGGTTAGGTAGGTAGTTTGTTTGGAGAAGCGCGGGGCATCTATACACACATGTAGCCTCCGCATCCGGTAATACGGCACAAGGATAACTAAATCATAGGCGGTACAATGATTAAAAAAGGCTAATATTTGTAGTTTTGGGTTTGTCGTGTTGGTACCGCGAATATAATTATATTTTCGTTTATTAACAATAAGTATCTGTATTCGTACTGTGTTTTTTCGGCATAATTATGTCGGCTGGAAAATGTACGCGGAGGCTGCCGTAACGGATATCAGTCCGATATTGGTTTGTTGCAGTGGCTGTTTTGGAAAGTGATGCCGGCGGCATAAACCTATTGCGGGATATCTGAAAATATACAGTCAATATTTAGTCGATACGGAGGCCCGATTGGCCATGGCATTTTTTTGTTCTCTATTTCTTGTCGGATATAATAATTGTAAGGGAGGGGAATATTTGTTTTTTTATAAATGGTATGGACACGATGCATGCCGCCATGTCATGTATAATCATGGTGTATCTGTCCAACGGGGAAGGTCGGTTCCGAGTGTAGGGATTCAGCGGCCGGTTATGGCATGGATGGGCATTTGCGACAGATCGTCCCAGAATCGTTCGTCGCAGGAGCGTTTGTTTGAGAGCAGCACGAATGAATACCTGTCGTCGATGCGTATCATTACGGCCGCCGTGCCGGGCAGGGAGCCGGTATGTATCCAACGCTCGAACCCGAAATAGAACTGAGATGCGAGCGAGTCGGGTATTATATCACTGACGGCCGGATTGCGGTCGATACGAGCCATGAACCGTGCCACGTCGGCAGCCGATGCAATCCACCCGCCGTGGGAATCCATCCGCCGTATGTCGAGGTAGTATGATTGGCCGGTCTCTTCGGGCAGCAGGCAGTATTGCGGCTCGTCGTGTCGGGGTTTGTCTCCATGGGCCTCGCCGATACGCATGCGGCGTATGCCGCAGGGACGCAATACGTGGCGGCGTATGAATTTCCCGTATGGCATGCCGCTCACCTTCTCGATTATGCGTCCCAAGACGAGATATCCGAAATTCGAGTAGCTGTATTTTTCGCCTGCAGGTGCGGATAGAGGGCGTGCCGCCAGCATGCGGGCAATGATCTGCCGTTGTGTGGCGCCGACGTTGGAGAACATCGGGTCGTCGGGGATGTTCTCCCACCCGCTTTTGTGTTCGAGCAGGTTGCGTACCGTTATGAGGTCTTTGTCCGAGCCTCGGGGTACGGGTCCGTAGTCGGTGCCGAGGATGGCGCCCTCGCCGAAGACGCGGTCATCGAGCGACAGCCGCCCCTGTGCCGCGAGCAGCAATATGCCGGCCATGGTGACGGGCTTTGAGAGGCTGGCTATGCGGAAACGGGTGCGTACCGTTGTCGGCGTATGTCGCAGGGTGTCGGTAACGCCGTATGCGGCGGTGTAGATTATGCGGTCGTCGCGCATGAGGGCTATGCTTGCGGCCGGAAGGTCATATCGCCGCATCAGAGTGCATATTACGGAATCCAGCTCCGGAAACGGTGTCGCGGCCGCAGCGCCGGATGAGCACGTGATGGTTGCGAATACCGTTATGAGGGCCTGTATTGTATGTCGAAATGTTGACATGCGGCGTGTCGGTGGACGGAATGATATTTATAGTGTAAAGATAGCGAAAAAATTGTGGCGACAGGGTGTATAATATCGCTATTTTGTATTAAATTCACAATTCGTAAGGTCGTGTCCGGCCGTTCGGGTATTGGTGCGCGCTGTCGTGCCCCGATGCCGCCGGGAGAGCGGCCGCATTGCGTATTACAACTGTAAAACACTATGTTAACCCAAAAACTGACCTTTCGCAAGGCTCTCGTAACACTCAAGGAGTACACCATCATGACCTTGGGTATGTTCATCTATTCGTTCGGTTGGATAGGGTGCGTGCTGCCGGCAAAGAGTACGGGCGGCGCCGCCTCGGGTCTGGCCATAGTCATCAGCACGGCCCTGCACAACGCCTACGGCTGGGAGATACAGATCGGTACGATTGTGCTGGCCATAAATGCCGTGCTGCTTGTGGTGGCGGGGTTTGTCCTTGGGTGGAACTTCGGTCTGAAGACAATCTACTGTATCGTGATGCTGTCAATGTCGATGAACATGTGGCAGTCGATGCTCCCGCCCGAGGATTTCCTCCATCTGGACCGTTTCCTGTCGATGGTGCTGGGCGGTGTGATCACGGGCTTCGGCGTGGCGATGGCCATCATGCAGGGGGGCTCGGCCGGAGGCACCGATATCGTGGCCATGATCATCAACAAATACCGTTCGATCAGTTACGGGCGCATAATCTTCGCCCTCGACTTCATGATCATAGCTTCGTCGTTGCTGGTGGGATTCTCGATCGACGCGGCCATCTACGGCTATATCATGACGCTGGTGTTCGGTTATACGGTGGACATGATCCTTGCCGGGAACAAGCAGTCGAACCAGATATTCATCATAACGCCGCATTATGACGAGATTACGCTGCGCCTGAACCGAGATCTTGGACGCGGCGTGACGCTTATCGAGTCGGAGGGGGGATATACCCACCACCGCTCGAAGATGGTGATGGTGATATGCGCGCGGCGCGAGACACTCACGGTGATGAACTTCGTGCGTCAGATCGACCCCGACGCATTCATGACCGTAGGGTCGGTCATGGGGGTCTACGGCCGCGGTTTCCAACCCATAAAATTGTGACGGCGCGCGGTGTGAGAGTCGAAACATGTGAATGAATAACGTCACGTCACGTTGCGGCGTGGCGTATCGAGTGAGAGATCTGTTATGGAGAATATAGAGATAATTGAACCGCACGCTCACGACCGAGCTGCGGTGGATGATATAAACCGTCTGTTGGAACAACTTACGCCGTCGCCCGAACGCTTTACGGCGGAGCGGCTGGCTGCGATTTCGGCCGACGGGGCTAGCCGTCTGTGGCTGCTTCGTGTTGACGGCCGCGTTGCGGGCATGCTCGCCATGGGACTCTACACGACCCCTACGGGCCGCAAGGCGTGGATCGAGGATGTCGTGGTCGATACGGCGTACCGCGGACGCGGTCTGGGCCGTATGTTGGTCGAGAGGGCTCTGGCCTTTGCGCGCGGGTGTGCACCCGTCACGGTGATGCTCACGTCGCGGCCGTCGCGCGAGGCGGCGAATGCACTCTATCGTGCCGTCGGCTTCAGTCTCAAGCAGACGAATCTCTACAAGTTGGATATAAAAGAAAAATAACCCGAATATGGATGAAATGGTAGAACGTGCGGCCGCCGTGGCGGCCGCGCCCGACTCGGTGACGATGACAGTGTGCCGTGATGGCTATTTCCCGCACGAATTGAAGGTGGTGGAGTGTCGGGCCGGTGATCTGAGCAATTTGTGGATAAAGGTACAGGCGGATGCCTTCCAGAGCGTTATCCTGCGTCAGGGCGTGCGCGCGGGCGTATGCATGCGCCGCGGCAGGGACAGCGTAACGGTTTCGGGCCCGGCCGTAGGCGTGGACAATGCCGGGCAGCAGTCCGGGGGCATAGTCTCGGGAAAGGGATATTGCACCTTGAACCTCGTTGCGGACGGCGCTTCGGTGTGGATAGACGGTCAAATGGCGCATTATGAGTTCAAACACGATGATTGACGCGTCGCAGCGTCCCGTCGAGCAGCACCCTCTGAAACCCTTCCTGCCCGAGGGGTGCCGCCTGCTTATGCTGGGCAGCTTCCCGCCCGAGCGGCGCCGGTGGTCGATGGAGTTCTTCTATCCCAACTTCAATAACGACATGTGGCGTATCATGGGACTTATATTCCATGGCGACCGTGACCGCTTCGTTGTGACGGGCGAACGGCGTTTTGACCGCGCGGCGGTTGAGGCCTTCTGCACGGAGCGCGGTATAGGACTATACGATACGGCGTGCGAGGTGCGGCGTCTGGCGGGAAACGCTTCCGACAAGTTTCTGGAGGTGGTGACCCCGACCGATATCGGGGCGTTGTTGCGTACAGTGCCTGCATGCCGCGCTGTGGCCGCGACGGGCGAGAAGGCCGCCGAGATCTTTGCTGCGGCCGTCGGGTGCGACGCTCCGGCCGTAGGTGCGGCGGTAGAGTTCGGGTTTGAGGGGCGCGCGATGCGTTTCTACCGCATGCCATCATCGTCTCGGGCATATCCATTGTCTGTGGAGCGCAAGGCCGCGGTGTATGAGGGTATGCTGCGCGCCGAGGGAATACTTCGTTAGAGGGCGGTGTCGATGCTCTGTGAGGATTGAGAAGATGCAATATAAAAACGTCCTGCAACCCGAAAGTTGCAGGACGTCTTGTTTCTGGATATGAAATCCGCTGTTATTTAGTCTCGGGCTCAGAGAACTCGCTCCAGTCGGGTGCGAACTTGTGCATGAGCGTGCGCACGAAGAAGTCGTAGCGTTTGTGGTCACCGAAGGTGCCGCCCATGGTGTGGCGCTCGCCCGGCAGTACGACGAGCTCGAAATCCTTGCCCGCCTTGATCAGGGCATTCACGAGCTGCATGGTGCTTGCGGGGTCGACATTGTCGTCCATCTCGCCCACGACGAGCATAAGCGGACGTTGCAGCTGGTGTGCCATCTCGACATTGCTGCTCTCGGCGTACGACTCGTCGACGGGGTAACCCATCCACTGCTCGTTCCACCAGATCTTGTCCATGCGGTTGTCATGGCAGCCGCAGGCGCTGTATGCGGCCTTGTAGAATTCGGGATATTGCAGTACGGCGGCAGTGCTCTCCTGACCTCCGGCCGAGCATCCGTAGATGCCGACGCGGTCGATATCCATGTATGGGTACTTCTTGGCTGCGGCCTTGATCCACGCTATGCGGTCGGGCAGACCGGCATCCTTGAGGTTCTTGTAGCATACCTCCTCAAACTCCTTCGAGCGGAACGACGTGCCCATGGCGTCGAGCTGTACGACGATGAAGCCCAGCTCGGCAAGCGAGGTGGTGGTCCAGTTGTAGGGCATGAAGTTCTTGGGTACGTATGCGCTGCCCGGGCCTGCGTAGATGTACTCTATGACTGGATATTTCTTCTTGGGGTCGAAGTTGGTCGGGCGCTGGATAATGCCCCACATAAGGGTCTTGCCGTCGCGGCCCGGGGCGGCGAAGATCTCGGGGGCCTGCCACCCCTCGGCCTCAAGAGCCGAGATGTCGGCCTTCTCGAGCTTCATCACCAGCTTGCCCGTGCGGCCGTCGCGCAACTCCGTGACGGGGGCCGTGTCGGCCTTCGAGTAGGTGTCCACAAGGAGCGAGCGGTCGGGTGAGAAGACGGCCGTGTGCTCACCCTCCTCGGGCGTTAGACATACGGGATCACCCTCGTCGATGCCCACGCGGTAGTAGTGCACCAGATAGGGGTCCTCCTTGGGGTTTATGCCGCTGGCGGTGAAATAGATGGCGCCCTGCTCCTCGTCAACGTCCACGATACTGCGCACGTACCACTCGCCGCGGGTGATCTGACGCTTCACCGTGCCCGTAGCCACATCGTAGAGATAGATGTGGTTGTGGTTGTCGCGCTCGCTTGTCCACAGCAGCTCCTTGCCGTCGCGTATGTACCGACGCCACAGACGGCTGTAGTTGACGAACTTGTCGCTCGTCTCCTCCACGACGGGACGTACGGCGTCCGTAGCGGCCGAATACTCCAGCAGACGGTAGACCTTGTGTCCGCGCTGGTTGTATTCGAAATATATCTTGTCGCTGTCGCCGAGCCAATAGGGGTGTCCGAGGTTGTATTGTTGGCTGAAGAGCTCGGTCGAGGGGGCGTGGAGCGTACCCGTGGCCACATCGACGATGCGCGGCTCGCGGTAGTCAACGTCATCGCCGGGTTTGCAGTACTCCATGGTGTGGAGCTTGGGCTGCAGCTGGTCCGAGGGCGACGACTCGACGAAGCTCACGTAGTGTTTCTCGGCGCGGCGCAGTTTGCTCGCGGCGATGCGCGTGCCGTCGGGCGACCACGACATGTAGCATGAATAATAGAAACCGAGGCCGCCGTCGTCGGTCAGACGTCGTTCGGTGCCGTCGGCTATGTTGCGCACGTAGATGTTGTAGTTCTTGATGAAGGCCTCCTGCGTGCCGTCGGGACTCTTTACGGGGCCGCCCTCATTCTCGGGGTCGGTCACCATCCAGTGCTTGGCGGGGCGTTGCGGGCCGCGCGGACGCTGCGGCTGGGGTTCGGGTATGCCGGCCGCGGCGCGTGCCTTTGCGATGGTGCCATATTCGTTGCGGCTGCGTGCGGCAACGTCTACGGCGACATATTTCTCGCCTTCGGCGGTGCGTGTACGGTATATGAATGCCGTGCCGGCATCGTTCCATTTGACATCGGCGACGGTGCCGAGAACCTTGTCATAGGTGAATTTGCCGGATGCTGCGAATGCGCGGCGGTAATCCTCGACTTCACCCTGTGCGGCGGCACCGAGTACGGTGCCTGCGGCCAACAGCGCGAGGATCGTCTTTTTTGCGTTGATCATCGTCAGGTAGAGGTTTTGGGTATTATATTTTTTGTGTGAAATGACCGTATGTGTAACGATCCGATACAAAAATAAGAAAATTTGCGTGTAATGACAAATACGGATATTGATCAATAAGGTGTGAAATTATGCGAGCAATCATCTTTCTGTCTTTTTCGTGCCGCGCGGCCGTCACACGACGCATGGCGGCAATGCGTGTGGGATACGGTTTATCTCCATGTGGCATGCCGCATGGCTTTATTTCGTATCTTTGCGGCCGGAGCAGATCAAGCCTAACATTAAATTTCAATCCGATGGAGATTAATGACGAGATTTTGGAGACGATCTCGCGCGAGCGGTGTGCGCGTGCGCGCGACATCCTGCGCCGCAGCGGCATCGTGGAGGCGTGGCGCGACGCGGGCGCGCAAGTGGAGATCGTCGGGTCGCTGCGCATGGGCCTCATGATGAAGCACCGCGACATAGACCTGCATATATATTCTGCCCCCTTGACGCTCGATCGCAGCTTTGCCGCTATGTCGCGCATAGCCGCATGCCCGAACATAGGGCGTATCGAGTGCCGCAACCTGATGGCTACCGAGGAGCGGTGCGTGGAGTGGCATGCCGAGTGGGCGGAGCCGGATGACGGCACGTGGATGATAGACATGATCCACATCGAGCGTGGCTCGCGCTATGACGGCTATTTCGAGCGTATGGCCGACGGCGTTAAGCGCATCGCGGACGACGAGATGCGGCGAGCGATACTGCGCCTCAAGTGGCTCACGCCCGATGATGTGCATATCATGGGCGTGGAGTATTACCGTGCCGTGATCGAGGGCGGCGTACGCTCATACGGAGAGTTCGAGCGTTGGCGTGCCGAACATCCCGCCGAGGGCGTCGTCGAGTGGATCCCTTGATCCGAGAGACATGTAACGAAAAAGAGCGGTTCCCATGCGGGAACCGCTCTTGTCGTTTATGGCTTGTCGATCCGTTACCACAGACCCGAGGTCAGGGCATTGATTCCCTCGAATACGCAGCTGGTAAGACCCAGCGCCACGATGCCGGCGGTGCAGAGTGTAAGGGCTATCTTGGCGCTCGCGTCGCTGTGCAGTGTGGGTATGGGCTCGTCGCTCGGGGTGATGAACATCGCCTTGACTACAAGCAGATAGTAGTAGAGCGATATGACGGTGTTGAGCAGGGCGATGAAGACTACGACGTGGAAGCCTGAGCGGAATGCGGCCGAGAAGATGAAGAACTTCGAGAAGAATCCCGCAAAGGGAGGTATTCCCGCCAGCGAGAAGAGCGCGAGCATCATCACCACGGCCAGTTTGGGGTTTGTGCGGTAGAATCCGTTGTAGTCCTGCATCGAGACCTTGCCGTCGGTGCGCTGCTCGACTATCGAGATGACGCCGAAGGCTGCGAGGTTGGCGGCCATGTAGACCAGAATGTAGAATATGAGCGATGTCATGCCCACGGGGCTGCCGCCGATGACGGCCAGCATGATATATCCGGCCTGCGAGATGGACGAGAAGGCGAGGAAACGCTTCAGGTCGCTCTGACGCAGGGCGAAGAGGTTGGCGACGGTGATCGAGAGCACGATGATGATCTCGAGCATGGTCTGCCACTGCGAGATCATCGGCCCGAATACCTTCATCATGATGACCATGAGCGTGAATGCTGCGGCTCCCTTCGATACGACCGAGAGATATCCCGTGACGGGTGTCGGGGCGCCCTGATACGAGTCTGCCGTCCAGAGGTGGAAGGGCACGAGCGAGAGCTTGAATCCCAGACCCGAGAAGAAGAATACCATTGCGAGGATCTGCAGCGCCGAGCCGTCGATACGTGCCGGCATGTCGTCGAAGTAGAGCGTGCCGGTCGTGCCGTAGAGGAACGATATGCCGTAGAGCATCAGTCCGCTCGAGAACAGTGCCGTGAGGATATACTTGGCACCCGCCTCGGCCGAGTAATGCTTGTACTTGTCGAAGGCCACAAGACATGCCATCGGGATCGAGGCAAGCTCCAGCCCGATGAAGAAGAGCAGGAAGTTGCCGGCGCCGATCATGAAGTACATGCCCAGCAGTGTCGATAGAGTCAGGATGTAGTATTCGCCGCGTTTGAACTCCGTATCGTCGCGTCGCAGCCACGTGTCGGCCTGAAGGCAAACGATGAGGGCGCCGATGGCGAGGATGCTCTTGATGACCGAGTGTACGGGCGCGTAGACGAACATGCCGCCGAATAATTCGGCCGTCTGATGCATGGGGACGATGTTGACGGCAACCTGCACTATCAGCAGGCAGCAGGCAACGGCCGAGAAACGGCTGCGGCCGCGCTTGCCCGCGGCAAGGTCGTAGATGAAGAGCACGATGATGATGGCCATGAGCGTCACCTCGTGCCGCATGTAGATAAGTATATCGGTATAGTTCATAATCTTACGCTGTTCAATTCATTATGTGAGCCATTATTCCCGAGACGCTGTCGCGTATGGTGTCGCTTATCCACATCGGGGCCAGACCCATGCCCGCAACGGCTACGATGAGGCATACGACGGCCAGACGCTCATCCCACGAGGCATCCTTGAGTTTGAGGTGCTCGGGGTTGTCGCACGTGCCGTAGAGTATGCGTCCGATGACACGCAGGATATAGACGGCCGTTATGACGATGCTCGTGCAGGCGATGATGGTGACGGTGCGGTGGAAGGTGTCGGCGTGCATGAACGCGCCGTTGAAGATGGTCATCTCGGCCACGAATCCGCTCAGACCCGGAAGTCCGAGGTTCGCAAGGCCCGCAATGACGTAACCTACGGCGAGGAAGGGTATGACGCGCATCAGGCCGCTCATCTGCCTTACGTCACGCGTATGCGTACGTCCGTAGATCATGCCGATGAGGGCGAAGAAGAGGGCCGTCATCAGACCGTGGCTGAGCATCTGCATCACGGCGCCGGTCATGGCCGTGGTGTTCATCATGAGTATGGCGAAGAGCACCAGACCGCAGTGCGATACCGACGAATATGCGTTTATGTACTTCAGGTCGGTCTGCACGCATGCCGAGAGGGCTCCGTAGACGACCGATATCGCCGTGAGGATGATGAATATCCACGAGAGCTCGTGTGCCGCCTCGGGCATGAGGAATATCGCCACACGGAAGCAGCCGTATCCGCCGAGCTTCATCAGCACGCCGGCGTGGAGCATTGACACGGCCGTAGGGGCCGAGGCGTGACCGTCGGGGCTCCATGTGTGGAAGGGGAAGAGCGCGCCCAGCACGCCGAAGCCTACGAATACCAGCGGGAACCATATACGCTGCTGCGCGACGGGGATGCAGTCGGCCTGCGCTATCTCGAGGATGTTCATTGTCGTGGCGCCCGACCCGAAATATATTCCGAGGATACCTATCAGCAGCAGTGCCGAGCCGCCCATAAGCATAAGCGTCAGCTTCATTGCTGCATACTCCTTGCGGCCGCTGCCCCAGACACCGATAAGAAGGTACATCGGGATTAGTGCCACCTCGTAGAACATGAACATGGTGAACAGGTCGATCGAGATGAAGAATCCGAAGACTCCGACGCTGAGCAGGCAGAACCACATGAAATACTCCTTGACGGAAGTCTGCATCTGCCACGAGGCGAATGTTCCGGTGAATACGATGATAGCCGAGAGCAGCAGCATCACCACCGAGATGCCGTCCACGCCCACGGCGTAGTGTATGTTGAGCGGCGCGTACCATACGCGGCTGTCGGTGAAGAGCATGGGTGCGGTGTCACCGGCGGCGCGCTGCGAGAGGTATGCCACCACAAGCCACACGGCCAGTGCCAGAAGCAGTGATGCGCCCGTGACCATGACGGTGTGTATCTGCGTGCGGTTGCGCGAGATCCAGAGCCCGAGCATCATCAGGAGCGGTATGGCCGGAAAAAGCGATAATATATTCATTGCAGTATGACGTTTATCTTATGATGATAAGTATTATGGTGAGTACGAGCGCACCGCCGAGGAACCATATACAGTAGCGTTGGATGCTGCCGCTCTGCATGCCGCGTATGGCATACGAGGCTCCGTTGGCGCCGCGTGCGAGCATGTTCATGAAGCCGTCCACGACGTTGCGGTCGAACCACGCGATCGGGGTCGATATGCAACGGAAGATGATGCGATGTGTGATGAACTGGTAGACCTCGTCGATATAGAATCGGTGATATGCTGCCGTGTGGAGTGTCCGGAAGCGGCTGGCCAGACTCTCGGCCACATCCTGACGCTCGCGGGCGTACATCCACGAGGCGATGAGGATGCCTGCCGCGGCTACGCAGAGGCTTGTTGTTGCCACGGTCGTGTCGATATGTATGTCGTAGGCCGTGCCGTTGCTGCTGACGAAGTGCCCGAAGGGGATGAATCCCGCGCCAAGTGTTACGACGGCGAGCACCACCAGCGGCAGTGTCATCGTCACGGGAGCCTCATGCGGCGTATGCTCGGCATGGAGCTGGCGGTTTTCGCGGCCCCAGAAGATGCCGTAGTAGAGACGGAACATGTAGAATGCCGTCAGTCCTGCTATTGCGGTCATGATCCAACCCATGGCGGGGCTGTATGCGAAGCAGGCGGTGAGGATCTCGTCCTTCGAGAAGAATCCGCTCAGGGGCCATATTCCCGATATGGCCAGACATGCCACAAGGAAGGTTATGTGCGTCACGGGCATATATTTGCGCAGGCCGCCCATTGCCGACATCTCGTTCGAGTGTACGGCGTGGATGATGCTGCCGGCGCCGAGGAACAGCAGCGCCTTGAACATGGCGTGGGTGAAGAGGTGGAACATCGAGGCCATGTAACCGAGTCCTCCGGCGTGGGGATCGGCCGAGGTGCAGACGCCGAGGGCGACGATCATGAAGCCGATCTGCGATATGGTACTGAATGCCAGCACGCGCTTTATGTCGCTCTGCACGCAAGCCACTATGGCGGCGTAGAGCGATGTGAAGGCTCCGACTATGGCCGTAGCGTGTAGCACGTCGGGGGCGTAGACGATAAATAGCGGGAACATCCTCGCCACGAGATATACGCCTGCGACGACCATCGTGGCGGCATGTATGAGTGCCGAGACGGGCGTGGGGCCCTCCATGGCGTCGGGAAGCCATATATGCAGCGGGAACATGGCGCTCTTTCCGGCGCCGCCCACGAACATCAGCCCCAGAGCCAGCGGTATGACGATACCGGCCGATGCAAGGGCTTCAGCCTGCGGCGTGAATGAGAACGTCCCGGCATAGTATCCGTAGAAGAGGATTCCTATCAGGAAGCCCAGATCGGCGAAGCGCGTGACGATGAATGCCTTTTTCGAGGCGGCCACGGCCTCCTTGCGGGTGTAGTAGAAACCGATGAGCAGATACGAGCTGACGCCCACCAGCTCCCAGAATACATACATCTGGAAGATGTTCGTCGCCACGACCAGACCCATCATGCTTGCCGTGAAGAGCGACAGGAAGGCGTAGTAGCGTTGGAAGCCGCGTTCGCCCTTCATGTATCCGAACGAATATATGTGCACCATGAGCGATACGGTCGAGATGACGACGAGCATCATCACCGATATCGGGTCGAGCAGTATGCCCATGTCGATGGCGAGCGTGTCGCTTATGGGCAGCCATGTGGTGTTCCACGGTGTGATGGTGGGGTATAGGCCGTCGGCGCCGCGTCCTGTGGTGAAGAAGTAGGCGTAGGCGGTCATGTAGCTCACGGCTGCGACTACGGCTATGACGGCCGTGCCGACGACACCGGCCGCCGTCGGGCGCAGACGTGTGCCGAGGATCCCCAACAGGAGAAAGCTCAGCAGCGGAAGCGCAAGAATCAGAATAGTGTACTCCATGACGATCGATGTTTAGGCATTACCACTTCATTTGGTGCAGGCTCTTGACCTTGATGTTGCAGATGTTGCGGTAGATGTTGATTATGATGGCTATTGCGACGGCCGTCTCGGCGGCGCTGATGCCTATGGCGAAGAGCGTGAAGAAGAAGCCCTCCAGATGCTCCGGAAAGAGGAAACGGTTGAAGACCACGAAATTGATATCGACCGAGTTGAGTATCAGCTCCACCGATATGAGCATGGCCAGCAGGTTGCGCCGCGTGACGAATCCGTAGATTCCCGCGAACATCATGATCGTCGAGACGATCAGGTAATATTCCATGTGTATCATAGTGGTTCGTGTTTTTTGACTAACGTTTTCGCGCGATGAGTATTCCGCCCACGATGCAGGCCAGCAGCAGGATGCTTATTACCTCGAAGGGGAGCAGGTAACCATACTTTTCGGGGCTCATGAGCGTATGTCCTATGGCGGTGACCTCCAGCTCGCCGTGTACGAAGTGCGAGGGTTGGAAGTCGTGGCGCAGCGTCACGTAGAGGCACACGCCCAGACTGAGGAACGTGGCGGCCAGCCCGGCGAAGAGCTTGTAGCCGCGTATGTCCTCGGCCTTGTCGCCCTCGCTCGAGGTGAGCAGTATCGAGAAGACGTAGAGTACGGTGATACCGCCCGCGTAGATGAGCATCTGCACGGCGCCGAGGAACGAGTAGTTGAGCTGGAAATATATGCCTGCGGTGCCGAAGAGCACGAAGAGCAGATATGTCGCCGCACGCAGTATGCGTCGCGTGGTGACGGCCAGCACGGCGCTTACGACGGTAAAGAGCGCGAGTATCGTGAATACTATCAGTTCGAGAGATATCTCCATGGCTTATATCTTGTTGAGTGTTTTTACGAGTTTGCTGCGCGTATATACGGCATGTTCGAATGCCGTCGAGAAGCGTATGGCGTCATGCGGGCAGGCGTTCACGCACAGCTGGCAGAACATGCACGAGCCGAGGTCGTACTCGTAGCGTGCCAGACGGCGTTTGGGTTTTCCCGTTTCGGGGTCGGTGACCGTCTCGGTGGTGATATGTATCGTTCCGTTGGGGCATGCCGCCTGACAGAGGCCGCAGGCGATGCAGCGGTTCTTGCCCTCGGCGTCGTGCGGCATAACGAGTTCGCCGCGGTAGCGGTCGAACATCTTGAGCGTAGAGCGGTTCTCGGGATACTGTTCCGTCACCTTCGGGGTGAAGAACTCGCGTCCTGTCACCTTGAGACCCGTGAGCAGCGAACCTATGCCGCTAAGTAATCCTTTTATGTAGCTGTTGTGTGTCATGTCAGAAATGGAGTTTGAATACGACGACTATCACCATAAGCAGCAGGTTGGCCAGACCTATGGGTACCAGATATTTCCATTCGAGCGTCAGGATCTGGTCGATTCGCAGACGGGGGAATGTCCACTTGATCCACATGAGCAGCCACACCACGAAGAAGGCCTTGCCGAAGAACCATACGAAGCCCGGGATGTAGTCCATGACGGTGTTGAAGCCCTCCCATCCGGGTATGTGCAGCGGCATCCATCCGCCGAGGAATATCGTGGCGGCCATGCCGGCGATGATGAACAGGTTGACGAACTCGGCCACGTAGAACAGTCCGAAGTGCATGCCCGAATATTCGGTGTGGTAACCGGCCGTAAGCTCCGACTCGGCCTCGGGCAGGTCGAAGGGCCCGCGGTTGACCTCGGCGTTGCCGGCGATAAGGTATATGATGAAGGCTATGATGGCGGGGATGTGTCCCTTGAATATGAACCATCCGTCGGCCTGACGCTCGACGATCTCGGAGAACTGCATGGTATCGGTGAGCACGACGATCGTCAGGATCGACAGACCGATCGAGAGCTCGTAGCTGATCATCTGCGCGCCGCTTCGCATGGCGCCGATGAGCGAGTACTTGTTGTTTGAGCTCCAGCCCGCGAGAAGTATTCCGACCACGCCTATTGACGATGCGGCCATCATGAAGAAGACGCCGACGTTGAAGTCGAGCACCTCCATGCCCTTGTTTATGGGCAGACACGAGAATGCGAGCACCGACGCCAGAATGACGATATACGGTGCCAGATTATAGAGGAACCTGTCGGCGTGGCGTATTGTGATGATCTCCTTAGTGAGCATCTTGAATACGTCGCACACCACTTGCAGCGTGCCCCACGGGCCCACGCGGACGGGACCCAGACGGCACTGGAAGGCGGCGCACACCTTGCGCTCCATGAATATCATCACGATGGCGATGACGGTGTAGAGCAGCAGCAGACACACGCCCACCACGATGCACTCGAGCAGTATGGCCACACCTTCGGGCATGAAGGATGTGAGAGCCGTATGTATCGCTTGGGTTATTATGCTGAAATCGAACATATCGTTGTAGGTTTATTTGTTAACGGTCGATATCGGGGACGACATAGTCGAGCGTACCGCCTATGGCTATCAGGTCGGCTATCTTCGAGCCGCGGGCTATGGTCTCCATGCACGATACGAGAGGCAGGCCTGTCGAGCGGAACTTCATGCGGTAGGGGGACTTGTCGCCATGGCTCTCGATGAAGACGCCGAACTCGCCGCGGCTGCCCTCGACGGCCGAATAGTATGTGCCTTCGGGAATGCGGATTATGGGTTTGGTCTTGGTGCGGTATTCGCCTTCGGGGATGTTGTCTATAAGTTGCTCGATGATGCGCATGCTCTGCTCGATCTCGTGCATACGCACCATGTATCGGGCGTAGCAGTCTCCCTCGGTGAAGAGCACCTCGTCGAAGTCCACGCTGCCGTACATGGCGTAGGGGTGGCGTTTGCGCACGTCGCACGCCCAGCCCGAGGCACGTCCCGTGCCGCCCGTGGCGCCGAACGATATGGCATCCTCGCGCGTGAGCACGCCCGTGCTGCGCAGACGCTCGCGGGCGATGACGTTGCCCGTGAATACCTCGTGGTACTCGCGCAGCGTGGGACGCATGTAGGCGATGAACTCCTTGACGCGGCGTACGAACTCGGGGTGTATGTCGGCCTGCACGCCGCCGATGACGTTGTAGTTCTGTATGAGGCGTCCGCCGGTGGTCTGCTCGAGGATGTCGAGCACCTTCTCGCGGTCGCGGAAGCCGTAGAAGAATGCCGTCAGCGCACCCATGTCCATACACAGACACGAGAAGAAGAGCAGGTGCGAGTCGATACGCTGCAGCTCGTCCATGATGGTGCGTATGTACTGCACGCGCTGGCTCACCTCCAGCCCCAGACCCTTCTCTATGCACATGCAGAGGGCGTGTCGGTTCTGCGAGGCTCCGAGGTAGTCCAGACGGTCGGTCAGGGCCAGTGTCTGCGGATAGGTCAGGCTCTCGCACATCTTCTCGATGCCGCGGTGTATGTATCCGCAGTGTACGTCGAGCTTGCGGATGATCTCGCCTTCGAGCGAGACGCGGAAACGGAGTACGCCGTGCGTGGCGGGGTGCTGCGGGCCGACGTTGATCACATACTCACCCTCGTCGAATATGACGCCGCGCTTGCGTATGAGGCTGCCGTCGGGCATAAGCTCGAAGTGGGGGGTGCTGTCCTGCGCGACCTCGTTGCTCATGCGCAGGGGGTTGAGCGAAGGATCGTAATCCTTGCGCAGGGGGTATCCGACCCAGTCGTCGCGCAGATAGAGGCGACGCATGTCGGGGTGGTTGAGGAACTGTATGCCGAAGTAATCGTATGCCTCGCGCTCGTTGAGCAGGGCGCCCTTCCATACGTCGCCTACCGACGGCAGGCCGCACTTGTCGGGGGCGGGTGTCAGCACGCGCAGCACGACGTTCTCGCCCGTGGCCGTAGACTCTATGTGGTAGACGGCGCCGAAGCGGCCCTCGCCCCAGTCCATGCCGGTGAGGCTGCGCAGGAAGTCGAATCCCTCCTGCTTGAGGCGCACGGCAACATCGTGGAAGGTCTCGACGGGCAGCGTAAGTATGCCGTCGCCCGCATCCGACCACTCGGCCGCAGGTTCCCATGCCGTTATCTTCTCTCTTATGCTCATATTATCTCTTTTGTTCGGTTTCGACGTTCAAATCGTTCTTTTCGGCCGTGAGGTCGCGGCGCATGAGCTCATCATACTCCTTCTCGCTGATCTGCTTGTTCACGCCGCCGAAGAAACGCTGCATGCGCACCTTGCGCTGCAACTGCATCAGGCCGTAGAGCATGGCCTCGGGGCGCGGCGGGCAGCCCGGGATGTAGACATCGACCGGAAGTATCGTATCCACGCCGTTGACCACATGGTACGACTGCTTGAAGGGGCCGCCGCTGATGGCGCAGCCGCCCACGGCGATGACATACTTCGGGTCGGCCATCTGGTCGTAGAGTCGCTTGAGCACGGGTGCCATCTTGTGTGTGATTGTTCCGGCGACCATGATGAAGTCGGCCTGACGCGGTGAGGCGCGCGTCACTTCGAAGCCGAAACGAGCGAAGTCGTAACGTGCGGCGCCTACGGCCATGAACTCGATGCCGCAGCAGCTCGTTGCGAATGTCAGGGGCCAGAGACTGTTGCTGCGGCCCCAGTTGATGATGTCGTCGAGGCATCCGACCACGACGTTTGTGCCGTCGCGGCGCAGTTGCTCGGCCATCTTCTCGAGGTATTCGTTGTCGTTGAAATCCTCGTATTTCATCGACTTTATTTCGGGTTTTCTCATTTCCATTCCAAAGCTCCTTTCCGCCAAGCGTAGGCAAGGCCCAATACAAGTATCACAAGGAAAAATACGATGCTCGCAAGCCCGTAGAGTCCGAGCTCCTGAACCACGACGGCCCACGAGAAGAGGAATACGGTCTCGACGTCGAACATCAGGAAGAGTATGGCGAAGAGGTAGTATCCCACCTTGAACTGCATCCACGAGCGTCCGCGTGTGGGGATACCGCACTCGTAGGCTTCACCCTTCTGGGGGTTGTACGAACGCGGCGAGATGGCGCGTGCGATACCCAGCGCTACGGCCACCAGTGCCAGAGCCGTCAGTATAACGACCACTAATAGTGTAAAATACATAAATTCGGTGTTTATGGATTCTTATATCACGAAGTTATCGTACGGATACGATCCGCAGCTCCGCCTGTAGGCGGATACCCCAATCGGGGGCTGTGGGCGGGACGGCCTGACGGCTGCCCGTATATGATCAAATCAGGATGCGCTCCAGCGAGTAGACATAGTAATCCGACGTGCGGAAAGTTCTCTCGCCGTAAGCGGGGCGGACTGCGGTGCAGATTCTGGTCTGCTCGGCACCGAGATTGTCCGTATCGGAGCGGTAGCGCGGCAGGGCCTTCTGCATCGATACGGTGGAGACGGGCTCCATCGTGCAGGTGAAGACGTTCACCTCGGCCGACATGCGCAGATACAGCGGTACGGATTGTACGGGAGTGATCGACGTGCAGAGATGCGTCGTCGGGCATACATCGCGGTGTGCCGCCTTACAGGGCGTCACATCTTCGGCACTCCACGTTATCGCGAGAAGCAGCACGAACAGCATATATATTATTCGCGCTCTCATTTTGACTCTTTTCAGCGCTGCGAAGATACGGACTTTCGTTCGAAAAATACAATTTCCGTAAACTTTTTTTTCGAAAAAGGCCTCTGGTGCCATATAGAAGGCATTGACCGACAGCCTTAAAAACAATCGGAGCCCGCGGATGGTTTTCCCGCGGGCCCCGAAATATTGTACGCTCTGCGCCGATGGTGCGCGTAGAGGATGGGGATCCTATAAATTATATGTTCTGTCTTCGGCCGGCGGCCTGATGTCAGCAGTGCTGCTCGGTGAATGCGCCGATCTCGAGATAACGCTTGTAGAGCTTCTCGTATGCGGCGGCGTTCTTCGCGTTGGGGGTGTACTCCTTGGCGAAGCCCGAGTTCATGGCGGCGATGGCATCCTCGACCTTGACATATACGCCTGCGGCCGTGGCGGCGAACATCGCGGCGCCCAGAGCGCACGCCTGATCTGTGTTGCATACCTTGATCGGCATGTTGAGCACGTCGCTCATCGTCTGCATTACGAATGGCGACTTGAGCGCTATGCCGCCGATGCCGATGACGCTGTCGATACGCACACCCTCGCTGACGAAACGGTCGACGATGGCCTTTGTACCGTAAGCCGTGGCCTCGACCAGTGCGCGGAAGACGCGCGGCGCCGTGCTGCCCAGCGTAAGGCCCGTGATGGTACCCGTGAGCAGCTGATTGGCATCGGGCGTGCGGCGGCCGTTCATCCAGTCGGTTGCGAGGATGGTGCTCTCCTCAATGGGGATGCGCTCGGCCTCGGCCGTGAGTGTGGGGATGATCTTGTCGGCAGTCTCGCTGATAATACGCTCGCGGTCGGCCGCTGAGAGCCAATCCATCTGTGCGACGATATTCTTGAGCGGGAACTCGAGAAGACGCTTGAACCATGCGTAGACGTCGCCGAAGCCAGACTGTCCGGCTTCGAGACCGATCATGCCGGGGATGACCGAACCGTCGACCTGACCGCAGATGCCGCGGATGAGCTTGTCGCCGAGCTCCTCGTAGTCGGCGACCATTACGTCGCACGTGCTGGTGCCGATGACGCGCACCAGAGTGTGGGGTGTGACGCCTGCGCCGACGGCACCCATGTGGCAGTCGAAAGCGCCTCCGGCGACAACCACGTCGGTCGTCAGTCCGAGGCGTGCGGCCCATTCGGGCGTCAGCTTGCCGACGGCTTTGTCGGCCGTCTCGGTCTCATCGAACAGACGGGCGCGGAAGCCCGCAAGCAGCGGGTCGAGTGCCGTGAGGAACTCCTCCGAGGGGAGTCCTCCCCACTTCTTGTGCCACATGGCCTTGTGTCCGCAAGCGCAGCGGCTGCGGACAATGTCGGCCGACGAGGTGACGCCCGTAAGCAGCGCGGGCAGCCACTCGCAGTGCTCGACGATCGAGTATGCGGCCTTGCGTACCTGCTCGTCCTCGCGCAGCACATGCAGCGCCTTGGCCCAATACCACTCCGACGAGTAGATGCCGCCCTCGTAGGCCGTATAGTCGGGATTCCACTTGTGGCTCAGTTCGTTTATCTCGGCGGCCTCCTTAACGGCCGTATGGTCTTTCCACAGCACGAACATGGCGTTGGGGTTCTCGGCGAACTCCGGCAGCATGGCCAGCGGCGTGCCCGTACGGTCTGTGAATACGGGCGTGCTGCCCGTGGTGTCGAAGGCTATGCCGACGACCTGTTCGGCCGTACCGGCGGGGCACTGCGACAGGGCATCCTTGACGGTAGCCTCCAGAACGTCGATATAGTCCTGCGGATGCTGGCGGTAGCGGTTGGCGGCAGGATCGCAATACTTGCCCTCGCTCCAGCGCGGATAGTTTTTGACCGAGGTGGCTATGGTCTGGCCCGTCTCGGCGTTTACGACTACGGCGCGGGCCGAGTCGCTGCCGTAATCCAAACCTATGACATATTTCATTTTGATCGAAGTTTTTGGTTGGTTTGACTATTAAGACGCCGGCATCCCGCGCAGGGACGCCGGCGTCGATCAGAATAGGTTTATTAGCAGAGAGCCTTGTTGAGCATGTAATATACCTCGTTCATGCGCAGCTCCTTCTTGAACTCGGGGATGGTGGTGTCCTTGTTGATGTATACCATCTCGATGCCTGCGATCTCGGCATAGTCCTCCCAATACTCGGCCGTCAGGTCGTACGAGAAGCACGAGTGGTGGGTACCTCCGGCCAGAATCCATGCGCCGGCGCCCGTTACGAAGTCGGGCTGCGGAATCCACAGTGCCGATGCTACTGGCAGCTTGGGCAGCGGTTTGGGCTCGATGCACTTCACGTCGTTGACGATCAGGCGGAAGCGGTTTCCGAGGTCGATGACCGTAGCGGTGCAGCCCATGCCGGTCTTGCTCGTGAAGACCAGACGCGCCGTCTGTGCCTTGCGGATGCCGATACCGAGGAAGTGAACCTCCAGACGGGGCTTCTTGGCCGCAATCAGCGGACATACCTCGAGCATGTGGGCCTGCAGGATGGCGCTGTTTGCGCCGTCGAAGTTGAGCGTGTAGTCCTCGAGGAACGAGCAGCCCGTTGGCAGTCCCTGACTCATGAACCATACGGTGCGGTAGAGTGCGGCCGACTTCCAGTCGCCCTCGGCGCCGAAACCGTAACCCTCGGCCATGAGGCGCTGCGATGCGAGTCCCGGAATCTGGTCGAAGTAGCTGCCGTCGGTTTGGCCCAGATCGTCGAAGTTGGTGGTGAAGCCCTTGGCGCCCTTGGCCTTGAGAATGGCGCGCAGAGCCAGCTCGGCCTTGGCGGCATTCCATATTACATTGTATTCTTTAGTACGTCCGTCCTCCAACGATGCGTCGTGGTCATAGAGGCTGAAGTATTCCGTAACAAGTTTTCTCACGTCCTCATCCTTGACGGCGGCGTGGTACTCCATCAGCTCGCTGACGGGGCAGTAGTCGACGTGGTATCCCAGACGCTGCTCGGCCTCGACCTTGTCGCCGTCGGTAACGGCCACGTTGTTCATCTGGTCGCCGAAGCGGAGAATGAGCATATCCTGAGCGTCGGCCCAAGCGGCGCATACGCGCATCCAGACGCCGATCTTGTGCTGCGTCTGCTCATCCTGCCAGTATCCTACTACGACCTTGCGGCGCAGGCGCATGCGTGCGCAGATGTGTCCGAACTCGCGGTCGCCGTGTGCCGACTGGTTGAGGTTCATGAAATCCATATCCATCGTATCCCACGGAATCTCGCGGTTGTACTGAGTGTGGAGGTGGAGCAGGGGCTTGTTGAGCTGCTGCAGGCCGTGAATCCACATCTTGGCGGGACTGAAGGTGTGCATCCACGTGATGACGCCGATACACTTGTCGTCGGCATTCGCTGCCTTGAACGTTGCGGTTACCTCGGCGGCCGAGTTTACCGTACCTTTATATACCACCTTTACGGGGAGTTTGCCCGAAGCGTTGAGACCCTGTACCATCTCGTTGCTGTGAGCGTCCACGGCTACGACTGCGTCGCCGCCATAGAGCAACTGTGCGCCGGTTACGAACCAGACTTCATAATTCTCAAACATGATAAATAGGTTTTAGGTTTTTGTTTATTGGTTTAATGTCTGTTATTTGTCAGCCCTTCTTCTGCCCGTAGTAGGCATTGGGCCCGTGTTTGCGGTTAAAGTGTTTCTCGACGAGAAGCGGGTTCATCTTAAGGTCGGGGTTGACCGAGTAGGCCACGAAGGCCATCTTGGCGACCTGCTCCATCACCACGGCGTTGTGTACGGCCTCGGCGGCGGTGCGGCCCCAGCTGAAGGGCCCGTGGTTCTTGACCAGCACGCCCGGAGTATGGATGGGGTTGAGCGTGGCGAATCGGCGCACGATGACGCATCCGGTCTGCTTCTCATAGTCGCCCTCGACCTCTTCGGCCGTCATGTCGGGTGTGCAGGGGATGGCGTCGTGGAAGTAGTCGGCATGTGTGGTGCCGATGTTGGGTATGTCGCGTCCGGCCTGTGCCCATGCCGTGGCGTATGTGGAGTGCGTATGCACCACGCCGCCGACACCCTCGAAGGCCTTGTATATCTCCAGATGCGTAGGCGTGTCGCTCGAGGGGCGGAGCGATCCCTCCACCACGTTGCCGTCAAGGTCGACGACGACCATGTCCTCGGCGCGCATGACGTCGTACTCCACGCCGCTGGGCTTGATCACCACGAGACCGCTGGCGCGGTCTATGGCGCTGACGTTGCCCCATGTGAATATGACCAATCCGTGCTTTACGAGATCGAGATTGGCGCGCAAAACCTCCTCTTTGAGTTGTGTCAACATCGTTTTCCGTTTATAAAATGAACCCTTGTGAAAATAAACCCTGTTGCTGCCGGCGGAGCCGACGCGGGCGGGATTCCCGAGCGCGGCCAACATCCGTTTGCATCTTAGCAAATATAACAATATTTTTTGATATTACGTTATGGTGCAGCGCACTATGTTGTCGATTTTACGCTTAGTCTCTTCGAAAAACGATGTTTTTTGGTTGATATGTCGGGCATGACGTGCGGGCGGTTTCCGTTGTGGCGCTATGGGTTTGGCCCTTGTCTGTGAAGGCGTATTTCTACGCTTCGGCGTGAAAATCGCAATGCCCGTTTTTTTGCGCTACGGAGTTCCGTCACCGCCGTAATGTGTTACGTTTTCATTAAATATGGACGCGCGGTTGCGGCGCATTGGCTTTTGTTGCCTAATTTTGGGGCGCATACGAAAAACGATTTGTTATGGCTAACGGTCGAATACTCGTTGTGGACGACGAAGAGTCGTTGTGCGAGATCCTGCAATTCAACCTCGAGAGCGAAGGCTACGAGGTGACGACGGCCAACAGCGCCGAGGAGGCGTTGAGGCTCAATATCAAGAGTTTTGATCTGATCCTTCTCGATGTGATGATGGGCCAGATGAGCGGTACGCGCATGGCGTCGCTGCTGAAGGCCGACCCCGAGACGGCGCAGATACCCATAATATTCTGTACGGCGCGCGACGGCGAGGATGACCGCGTGGCGGGACTCGACCTTGGCGCCGACGACTACATAGCCAAACCCTTTTCGGTACGCGAACTCGTGGCGCGCGTCAAGAGCGTGCTGCGCCGCACGCGGCACGGCGACGAGGAGGGTGAGGAGCGTATCGTGTATGAGGGTCTCTGCATCGACTGCCGTCGCAAGGTGTGCACGTTGGACGGCGAGCCGGTACAACTCACGAAAAAGGAGCTGGAGATACTCATGCTGCTGCTCTCGAACCGCGGCCGCATCTTCTCGCGCGAGCAGATCCTCCACCGCGTCTGGAGCGACAAGGTGATCGTTCTGGACCGCACCATCGACGTGAATATCACGCGCCTGCGCCGCAAGATCGGACGCTACGGCGACAAAATCGTGACACGACAGGGCTATGGCTACGGATTCGAAGCGTAGGCTGCCGTTCCACCGCCGTGCGTTTCTGCTGCTCATATCGTTGTCATGGGCACTGGTAGCCTGCTTCATCCTTTTCCAATACGTACGCGAGCGGCGTTACAAGGTGTCAAGCCTTGATGCCGTGCTGCAGCTTGAGAATGTCCATCTGCTTGATATGGTCGAGGGTCGGCAGGGCCTCGATCTCGCTCCCTTGATCGAGGTCGACCTGCCCGATACGCTGCGTGTGACGGTTATAGGTTTCGGCGGCGAGGTGCTATACGACTCTTACAACGAGGCGAGCCAAGCGAATGCCGTTTCGGAGAACCACCGCCACCGCCCCGAAGTGGAGGCGGCCTTGTCGTCGGGCTCGGGCTATACCATAAAGCGCCTGTCGGAGAGCACCTCCGAGCGTTATTTCTATTCTGCGCGCCGCGGCCGTTATGCGGTGATGCGTACGGCTGTCCCTTATACGTATTCCCTCTACAGTTCGCTGCGGGCCGATATGGGCTTTCTGTGGTTCATACTTGCGGTAGCTGCCATAATCAGCATTATCGGTTATTTCGCAACGCGGCGTTTGGGCCGTCAGATCGAGCGCCTGCGCGACTTCGCGCAGCGGGCCGAGCGGGGCGAGCGTATCGAGTGCGGCACGACGGCGGCGCGTGACGAGATAGACGACATCTCGAACCATGTCATTGGCCTTTACGCCGAATTGCAGAAGACCATCGGCGAGCGCGACCGCGAGCATGCCAAGGCGCTGCACGAGACGCAGGAGAAGATGCGCATCAAGCGTCAGCTGACAAACAACATAAACCACGAGCTGAAGACCCCCGTGGCCTCCATATCGGGATATATCGAGACGATCCTTTCGAACGGGAAGATGGACGAGGCTACGCGTACGGCCTTTCTGCAGCGGTGTCTGTCGCAGTGCGAGCGGCTGGGCAAGCTGCTGTCGGACGTGGCGACGATAACGCGCATGGACGACGGGCGCGAGCAGATGAACCGCGAGCGCGTGGTGCTGAACGACATCGTCGACGAGATCGCCGAGGAGGTCGCATTGCAGCCGGCCGAGCGGCGGCTGCGCGTCAACTGTGATTTTCCGGATGATCTGGCCGTCGTGGGCAACCGCGAGATGCTCACCTCGATATTCCGCAATCTGGCTTCGAATGCCGTGGCCTACTCGTCGGGCCGCGACATATTCATACGCCTCGTGGCCGAGGATGACGAAAAATATACCATTTCGTTTGCCGACAACGGCATAGGCGTGGAGGAGGAGCACCTGCCGCGTCTGTTCGAACGTTTCTACCGCGTGGACAAGGGGCGCTCGCGCAAGATGGGCGGCACGGGTCTCGGCCTTTCGATCGTAAAGAATGCCGTGGCCATGCACGGCGGTACGATCGAGGCCCACAACCGTCTGAGCGGCGGTCTGGAGTTTATCTTCACCCTGAAAAAGAATTCATAGCCACGTCACCGTGTTGTAACGGATCTGTAACATGCGATGCGTTTATTTGCGACAGCAAATCCGCTCGGAATGAATGCAGTTAAGTTACTTGGTTTATTGTGTGTGACGGCACTCGTCGCCTCGGCAGCTGTCGGGGCGGAGGGTGACGGCATCGTCGTTGCATTCACCTTTTTTCCTCTTTTGCGCTCCGAGACCGAGGCTCTCGAGAAGCGTCAGAGTGCTGTCGACCGTATATTCGACCGGTATGTCTCCGAGATATGCATCACGCTCGACGAGATATCGCACATCTATAATCGGACGCTTGTAGCCCTTTTCCGTCAGAATACGCGTGTGCTGCGCGATATGTCGCGCCGCTCGGCGAAGCTGTGCCGCGAGGCGGAGGCCCGACGCCGTGCGGGTGTGACGCTGCAGCGCGGCGGCGTAGCCGACATGGGGGCATGGCTCTTCGGCACGCGCGCGACGATATATCTGGCGGAGATGTGCGAGGCGCTGGAGCGTATCGTGCGTCCGGCATGCGAGCATGTCGAGCATGACGGCGGGGCGCTGACACGCGAGCAGACCGTGGCGCTGATGCGCCTGAATGACGGCATTGATGCCATGACGCACAAGGTGTCGGAGGCGCTGTCAGAGCGGACGTCATCCGCAGAGACGTCGGGCGGCGTGCTGCCGGTGCGGCGGCAGCGGGACGATGTGCTGGATCTGGTGCGCGAATATACGCGCGAGCAGATAGCGTGTGGCGGCGGGGAGGAGGATACGGCGACCGATCTGCTGTTCCTGACGCTGTTGGGCGAGACGAAGACCCTTACGCTGCGCATGTCCAACCTGCTGAAGATAAAGCGTTACAGCCAGCAGGCATCGCACGGCGAGTGAATGGCGGCGTATTGCGATTTGCGATGCGGTACGGAGAGAGGATGCCGTTGCGTGAAGAGAATTTCCGGCGAGGCGTCGGGAGAGGTTTGAAAACATATAACTTGAACTTATGGATATAGTTTACTTCGGAATCATCGTCTTTCTTTTTATTTTGGCCGTGTTCGACCTGATGGTGGGTGTGAGCAACGATGCCGTAAACTTTCTCGGCCCGGCCGTCGGGGCTAAGGCCGCAAACGTAAAATATATCTTCGCCGTGGCGGCCGTGGGCGTGATGTTCGGCGCGGCGGTGAGCAACGGAATGATGGAGATCGCGCGTAACGGCATCTTCAGCCCCGAACACTACTACTTTCAGGAGGTGATATGCATATGCATGGCGGTAATGGTGACCGACGTGATCATACTCGACGTATTCAACTCGCTGGGCCTGCCGACCTCGACCACCGTCTCTATGGTATTCGAGCTGTTGGGCGGCGCATTCGCCATAGCCATAGTGAAAATCCTGACCTCGGCGGACGACGCGCTCACTTTCGGCATGCTGCTCAATACGGACAAGGCGCTGTCGGTGATCCTCGGCATATTCCTTTCTGTCGCGGTGGCCTTCTTCTTCGGTTCGGTGGTGCAGTGGATCGTACGCCTGATCTTCACGTTCGACTATCACCGTCATCTGAAGTGGAGCATCGGCCTTTTCGGCGGCATCGCCGCTACGGCCATCATATACTTCATGCTCATAAAGGGTATGAAGGAGTCTTCGCTCATGACCGACGACATGAAGGCTTGGCTGCACGAGAATGCGAGCATGCTTATGGTGGGCTGTCTGGTAGGCTTCACGGTGCTGATGCAGGTGCTGCATTGGCTGCGGGTGAATGTCTTCAGGGTTATCGTCGTGCTGGGCACCTTCGCGCTGGCGATGGCATTCGCCGGAAACGATCTGGTGAACTTCATAGGCGTGCCTTTGGCCGGATACTCTTCATACGTCGACTATATGGCCAACGGCGCCGGCAGCGACACCTTCCTCATGGAATCGCTGAACGCCCCTGCCAAGACGCCGTTCATCTTCCTCTTCTGTGCGGGCGTAATCATGATAATATCTCTCTATACCTCGAAGAAGGCGCGTAATGTGATCAAGACCTCGGTCGACCTGTCGCGTCAGGCCGCAGGAGAGGAGATGTTCGGTTCGTCGGGCGTGGCGCGCAGCATCGTGCGTACCTCGATGTCGGTAGCCACCTTCGTCACCAACGTGACTCCGGCACCCGTGAAGAGGTGGATTAACTCCCGTTTCGATTCCGATAAGGCGGTGATCACCGACGGCGCGGCGTTCGATATGGTGAGGGCGTCGGTGCAGCTGCTGCTGGCGAGCCTGCTCATAGCGCTTGGCACGTCGCTCAAGCTCCCCCTGTCGACGACCTATGTGACCTTCATGGTGGCAATGGGTACGTCGCTGGCCGACCGTGCGTGGGGCCGCGAGAGCGCCGTTTTCCGCATAACGGGTGTATTGTCCGTCATCGGCGGTTGGTTCATCACCGCGGGCGCGGCCTTTACGGCCTGCTTCTTCGTGGCGCTGCTGATGTATTACGGCGGAGTGCCTGTGATGGTGGTATCGATGGGTGTGGTCGTCTTCATGCTCTTGCGCAGCAACGTGCTTTTCAACCGTAAAAAGGAGACCGAGAGCGAGGATACGCTCTTTGCCGAGATCGTTAACGCGAAGGATACTGCGGGCGTGTGGCCCATGGTCAAGGAGCATGTGTGCCGCAGTTCGGTAGGGATGCTGAACTACTCGTCGGAGGAGTACCGCCGCATAACCGATGCCTTCATTGCGGAGGACCACCGGGCCTTCCAGCGCATAGCGCGTGAGGTGGACAGCCGCAAGAAACTGCTGCGCCAGACCCATCGCAAGGAGACGATATGCATACGCCGCGTGGACAGCCGCACGGCTATCGAGAAGACGACATGGTTCCACCTGCAGAGCAACGCTCAGGAGCAGCTGCACTATATAATAAAACGTCTGTGCGACATGTGCCGCGAGCATGTGGACAACAACTTCACTCCGCTGCCTGCGGAGTGTGCCGCGGAGCTGGTGCCCGTACGCAACAAGGTCTGCTCGCTCATAGCCGAGGGTGCGGCCATTCTGGAGAACGGCAGCGAGGGCATTGCGCGCCTTGTCGAGCGCAGCGACGAGGTGAAGAAGCGTCTGGATGCGTTGTACGACCTTCAGGTGAAGCGCATAAATGCCGGAGACGAGAACCTGACCGTCTCGCTGGTATATCTGAATATCCTTCAGGAGTCGTCGGAGATGCTCTCGTCGCTCGACCGGATGATATATTACAGCGAGCGTTTCCGCAACTGACGTGCGGAATACGGGCGATAGAAAAATTCGATGCGATGCGGTCCCTGTCAGAGCAGGGGCCGCATCGTTGTATTGTCCGTATGGAGAATATGGTCTTTACCGTATGGAAAATTTGATCCGGCAGCCGTCGCGTTGTGGAAAAATCCGAAAAAAGTTTGCCGTGCGGCTTGTCTCGGCAGAGAGGTTTTGTTACCTTTGTTGCTGCAGCATGCCTGCTGCAATCTGCAACCAAACCATAACCGGACTGTAACCTGTAATCTGCATACGTTATGAAGAGACTTTTTCTGCTTTTGGCCCTTGTCGGGATATGTACGGCGACGCCTGCCGCGGCGCGCGAACGCGGTCAGGCCGTGATTTTCGAGACCGACATGGGTAATGACATCGACGACGCGATGGCGCTCGACCTGCTGCTGAAGAAACACGAACAGGGTGTGATCAACCTTTTGGGCGTGAGCGTGCACAAGAACAATCCCTGCGCGGCCGAGTTTATCGATATCATGCGCCGCTGGTACGGCCATGCCGATATCCCGATCGGGGTGTCGTGCGTCACCGTTGCCGAGTGTGACGACTACACCACGCGTGTATGCCGCATGAAGGACGAGAACGGCAAACCGCTCTTCGCCCGTTCGCGCCGCCCGAACTACGAGGAGGCTGTGGCGATGTACCGGCGTCTGTTGTCGAAGCAGGAGGACGGCTCGGTGGTGATCGTGAGCGTGGGATTCTCGACTACGGTTGCCGCATTGCTCAAGAGCGGCCCCGACCGTTATTCGCCTCTTACGGGACGCGAGCTTGTGGCGCGCAAGGTGAAGTTCTTCTCGGTGATGGGCGGCGAGTTCGAGATGAAGAACTACTCCGAATATAATATAGTCAACGACATACCGGCGGCGCAATATTTCTTCGACAATACGCCCGTTCCGGTGGTTATAACCCCCTTCAAGTTGGGGACGCGCGTGCAATACCCGGGCCGCAGTATCGAGGAGGATTTCGGATGGACAGAGGCGCATCCAATGGTCGAGGCATACAAGGCCTATGCGCCGATGCCGTACGACCGGCCGACGTGGGACGTGATAGCGTGCCTCTATCTGTTCGACCATACGGAGGGGTGCTTCACTCTCGGACAAAAGGGAGAGGTGCGCGTGACGGACAAGGGCGTGACGGAGTTTACCCCCAAGGCCGACGGACGTTTCCGCGTTATCGAGGCTACGGATGGGGAGTGTGGCCGCATACTCGACTATTTCCTGCGCGAACTGCCTACGCCGCCGCGCAAGTATGCACGATAGCGGTCTGCGTTGCGATTTTGCGGCGGGCGGTATATTTAAGGATGCCGTCCGCCGCTGCATTTGGGGCTAAAGGCTTGTGTGCGGGGTGAGGCGAATGCGCGGATATGTCTTCGATGGTGTTTTTTGCGGTTAAAAAGTCGTTACGCCTTTGGACGAGAAGAAATTTGTACTATCTTTGCACCGTCATCAAAATAATCGTTCGATTATTTTACAATCAGCGAATTATAAACAAACGGAAATATTCTATATGCAAGATCTTAGTGCGCTTAACGGGAAGACCCTATCTGAACTGCGCGAGATAGCCAAGGTTCTGGGTATAACCGATCAGTCATTGAAGAAGAGAGAGCTCATTGCACGCATAGCCGAGATGGCTGCAGCGGAGAATGACACGGAGGAGAACGCCGAAACTGCCGCCGCAGTTGAGGGTGACGCCGAGCCGCAGCGGAAGCGCGGCCGTCGTCCGCGTATGAGCAGCGTCCGCATCGAAGAGAACAAACCTGCGGGTGAGGGCTCGTCGGAGCGGGTGCGTATCGTTGTTCCCGAGAGCGCGGGGACTGTTGCGGCCGAGGAACATGCGGCGGAGCCTTCGCCTGTGGCCGAGATGCCGGCCGAGCAGGAGGCACCCAAACGTCGCGGCCGCAAGCCCAAGGCCGTGAAGGAGGCCGAGCAGAGTGCTGCTGCGGCCGCCGAGGGCGGAGCCGCCGAGGCGGAGCCCCATGCGGCGTCGCATCACCATGCCGCAGCCCACGCGGCCGACGAGACGCCGTCGAGGGATAACAAGGAGGGCAAGGATAAGGAGAAGGAGTATTTCGCGGGCGAGATCATCGGTGAGGGTGTTCTGGAGGTTATGCCCGACGGCTACGGATTCCTCCGTTCGGCCGATTACAACTATCTCAACTCGCCCGACGACATATATGTGTCGCCGTCGCAGATCAAGCTCTTCGGCCTGAAGCCCGGCGATACGATAAGCGGAACGATCCACCCGCCGAAGGAGGGTGAGAAGTATTTCCCGCTGATCCGCGTGAACGAGATAAACGGTCTGGCTCCGGAGTATATCCGCGACCGCGTACAGTTCGAGTACATGACGCCGCTGTTCCCGAGCGAGAAGTTCAATCTCACTGGCAAGGGTCACAACAACCTTTCGAATCGCGTGGTGGATCTCTTCTCGCCCATAGGCAAGGGACAGCGCGGCCTTATCGTGGCGCAGCCCAAGACGGGTAAGACGATGCTGCTGCAGTCGATCGCCAATGCCATTGCGGACAACCACCCCGAGGTCTACATGATCGTGCTTCTGATCGACGAGCGTCCGGAGGAGGTTACCGAGATGGCGCGCAACGTCAAGGCGGAGGTTGTGGCGTCGACCTTCGACGAGCAGGCCTCGCGCCATGTGAAGGTTGCGGAGATGGTGCTCGAGAAGGCCAAGCGTATGGTCGAGTGCGGCCACGACGTGGTCATATTCCTCGACTCGATAACGCGTCTGGCGCGTGCCTACAACTCCGTGCAGCCGGCTTCGGGCAAGGTGCTCTCGGGAGGTGTGGATGCAAACGCGCTGCACAAGCCCAAACGTTTCTTCGGTGCGGCGCGAAACACCGAGGAGAAGGGTTCGCTTACGATCATCGCCACGGCACTTATTGATACGGGCTCGAAGATGGACGAGGTGATCTTCGAGGAGTTCAAGGGTACTGGCAACATGGAGCTTCAGCTGGACCGCCGCCTCTCGAACAAGAGGGTATATCCCGCGGTGGATGTCATATCGTCGGGTACGCGCCGCGAGGATCTGCTGCTCACGCCCGAGGTGATGAACCGCACGTGGGTGCTGCGCAAGTACTTCTCGGAGATGACTACGGTCGAGGCCATGGAGTTCCTGCAGAAGCAGATGTCGCTGACGGAGACCAACGAGGAGTTCCTCGCCACGATGAACCAGTAGCGTTCAAATGTAAAAACCCGGATTTGAAACAGATGAAGAGAATATTCATATTTGCGCTCGTTGCGGTGTGTGCCGCGACGGAGGCCTTCGCATGGGGCGGCAAGGGTCACGATGTTGTGGCCTACGTAGCCGAGTGCCATCTTTCGCGCCGTGCGGCCAAACGCATCACCAAGATACTGGACGGACACTCGCCCGTATATTACGCCAACTGGATGGACAATGCGAGCCATACGCCCGAATATGCCCATACGAGTACATGGCACTATGCCAACGTCGACGAGGGTTATACCTACGAGACGATGCCCCGCAACGAGAAGGGCGATGTCGTAACGGCGTTGAACGACATTGTGTCGCGTCTGCGCCGCGGCGGCCTTACGCACGAGGAGGAGAACACGGCGCTGCGTATGCTCATACATCTCATGGGTGATCTGCACTGCCCGATGCATGCGGGCCACAAGAGCGATCTGGGCGGCAACACGGTCGAGATCGAGTTCTTCGGCGAACCGACGCGGCTCCATACCGTGTGGGACACGCACCTTGTGGAGGCGGCGCACAAGTGGGGTTATACGGAGTGGCAGCGCGAGATCGACCGCCTTGCAAAGCGTGACCGTCAGGCCGTGTGCGAGGGATCGATTGAGGATTGGTTTGCCGAGACGGTCGACATCTGCAGCCGTGTCTACGAAGAGATACCCGCGGGCACGAACCTCTCGTATGACGAAGTGGCGCGTTACGCCCCCCTGATCGAGGAGCAGCTGCTCAAGGGCGGCCTGCGTCTTGCGGCGATACTCAACAGCATATATTGATACGGTGCGGGCAGGGGCCGAACCTGCAACATGAAACGACGGAATCCGTTGTGCCTGCGGGCTGTGGATTCCGTCGTTTGTCTATGCCGTCCTGCACGTTTCGGAGGGACAGTGAAGAACAAGAGGTGTGCTACTTCCCGAAAATACTCTCTGTCGAGGGGTGTATCTTGCGGATGGTGCCGTCGGCGTTGTACTCCAGCGGCTCCAGACATACCGAACGGCTGTAGCTCGTGCCGTCGGGCAGCCCGCCGTTGTGGGTGAAGAAGTACCACTTGCCGCGGAACTCCACGATCGAGGGGTGGGTGGTGTTGCAGTTGCCCGCGATCTCGGATATGATGCCTTTGTACTCGTATGGGCCGTCGGGACGGTCCGACATGGCGTATGCGATCTTTTCGGGCCAGCCCGTGGCGAAGGTGAGGTAGTATTTGCCGTTGTATTTGTGTACCCACGGAGCTTCCGTGAAGTCGAACTCCTTGCGGTCGATACGCTTTATCGGGCCGTCGATCTCGGTCATGTCGCGTTTCAGGCGTGCGCAGTAGCACACCTTGTTGCCCCAGAATATCCATGCCTGCCCGTCGTCGTCGATGAAGACCGCGGGGTCGATGCATACCCACGAGTGTGTGGCGTCGAAGCAATCCTCATTTGTCAGCAGAGGGCGCCCTATGGCGTCGCGGTAAGGCCCCTCGGGACGGTCGGCCACGGCCACGCCTATGCCCGAGCCGTTGGTGCTGATAAAGTAGTAGTATTTGCCGTCGCGTTCGACCACATGCGCCGCATAAGCCGCACCCGTTCGGTCCCACGCGAAGTCGGCCACGCGCAGCGGCGTGGGGTACTCCGTCCAGTTGACCATGTCGGTGGTCGAGAAGACACACCAGTCCTTGAGTTTGTATCCGTTCTGGTTGCCCTCGTAGTCATGCCCCGTGAACAACCACAGCGTGTCGCCCGAGACCATAGCCGCAGGGTCAGCCGTATGCTTGTGGCGGATGATGGGGTTGCCCGTGGCTTGGAATTCGTATTTTCCCCAGCGTTGGCGCAGGGCATCCATCTCCTCGCGTGTCAGGGATATGACGCTGCCGTGGCGCGGATGGAAATCCTTGTTGAAGGGGCGGGGAATCGAGTCGAAACGGTAGAGGTCGTCGCTTGTCTGGTACTCGTAGCGGCCCGAGGTGTAGAGGTCGTACATCAATACGTAACGCTCTTCGCCGTTGAGTTTGAATATGCTCGACCCCTCGACGGGTGTCTTGCCCGCATAGGCGTCCAGATAGACGAAATCCTCCTTCCACGGGCCGCGCAGCGACGTGGAGGTGGCCTGCTGTATGCCGTTCTTCACTTCGCGGCCCTCGTCGTCCTTGGTGTTGCCCTTGTAGAAGAGATGCCACGTGCCGTCCTTGCAGATGATGTCGTTGTCGATGGAGCCGTATTTGGCGCTGAAGAGCACCTGCGGCTCGGCCTCGAAGCCGCTGAAGTCGTCGTTGGCGTAGGCGTAGTATGTCACAAGCCCGCCCACACCCTTGCGGTTGAGGGTGAAGTAGACCATGTATTTGCCGGCTTCGGGATCGAAGATCGTCTGCGGCGCCCATACCCAGTGCGCGTCGCCGAAGTGCTCGGGATAGGTCTCGGCAAGGTCGATGTATGAATGCGTCCAGTTGATGAGGTCCTCCGAACGCAGCATCACGATGCCCGGATTCTCGCCCCAGCCGTACTTTACGGTGAACATGTCGGTGGCTACCATGTAGAACGACTTGCCGTCCTCGCCGCGCAGAATGTGCGGGTCGCGTATGCCGCCGCTCTTGGATATGGTGTCGGAGGCGATTATGGGGCGGTTGCCGTTCAGCGCCGTCCAGTTCACGGCGTCGGTGCTCAGAGCAAAACGCAGCTGCTCCTGCTTTTCGGCCTCGCCGCTGCCCTCGAAATAGGCGAACAGATAACCCGCATATTGAGGCTCATCGGCCGTGACGGCACTATCGGCGCCGCCGCATGAAATGAACATAAGGGCTGCGGCCGCAGCCGTAGCAAATATCTTGAAGAGGTGTTTCATATGTTAAATAGTATATTTCTATTCCGACAGGGTGTCGCCGTTTGCGCATTGTGCCGATACTCCTTGATGCGAAATCCAAATATACGAAAAACAATACGTTCCGGCAACCCTTGTCATATTTTCCGGCATGTTTTCAGGAAAGGAGGATATATTACGGCCGGTGATGAATCTTATAATGATAAAATAAAAGACGGCCTGCAACGCTATGCAAAGCCGTCATACGCGATATTTGGTCAACGCTTGTACTCGAAGCCGGGATCGAACCGGCACGGCCATTGCTGGCCACAGGATTTTAAGTCCGGCGTGTCTACCAATTCCACCATTCGAGCAGTACGCTCCCCGAGGGGACGGACGCGACAAAAGTAGCAAAATAATTTCAATCCGCAAAGATCTGTTTCTCGATATGGCGCACGATCTCATCCCTATGCGTCGGCTCGAACCATGCGATACGCCTGTCGCGGCGGAACCATGTCATCTGGCGCTTGGCATAGCGGCGTGTGTTGCGTTTGATGAGTTCCACGGCCTCCTCGCGGGTGATCTTGCCGTCGAAGTAGTCGAACAGCTCCTTGTATCCGACCGTTTGCAGCGAGTTGAGGTGCCGATACGGGTAGACGGCGCGCGCCTCCTGCTCCAGACCCGCCGCCATCATCTCGTCCACACGGCGGTCGATGCGCCGGTATAGCTCCGCGCGTTCCATCTGAGTGCCTATCATGACGATGCGGAAAGGGCGTTCATGCTGCGTCCCGGTACGCAGCGACGAGTATGGCTGCCCCGTCGAGAGGCATACCTCCAGAGCGCGCAGTACGCGGGCGGGATTCTTCGTGTCGACCTGCCGGTAATACTCCGGGTCGAGCTGTCGCAACTGTTCGGCCATAGGTTCGAGACCCTCGTCGCGCAGCCGCTGCGCAAGTTCCCGGCGGATTTCGGGCGCCGCCTCGGGCAGGTCGTCCAGACCGTCGCACAGGGCCTTCACATAGAGGCCCGAACCGCCGACGGCGATGACTGTCGGATGTTGCTCGAAGAGTTTGTCGAGCAGGGCGAGAGCCGCCTGTTCGTAGGCGCCGCAGTTGAATTCCTCGTCTATGGCGTGTGTGGCGATGAAGTGGTGCTCGGCGCGCTGCAGCTGTGCGGCATCGGGCTGCGCCGTGCCTATGGGCAGGTCACGGTATATCTGGCGCGAGTCTGTCGAGATTACTGGCGCCGCGAAACGTTCGGCCAGCGACACCGCAAGCTCGGTCTTGCCCGACCCCGTGGGGCCGACGATAACGATGAGGGTCTTGTCGGCGGCGGCCATGGCGTCAATATTCGTCGTCGTAGTTGTCGTCACCCTCGAAGTCGTTGTACTCGCCCATCATCTCGTCGAAGATCGAACCGCTCTCTTCGTTGGCCTCGGGGTCGTACTGGTCGGGTGCGGGCGAGTGTTCGAACTGCAGGCGCGGGTAGGTCATGCCGTCCTGCGGTTTCTTCTGCTCGAGCAGCTCCAGATAGTAGGCGCGTTGGTTGAGGTTGTCGAACAGGTATATCAGACGGTCGTGCACATTGCCCGCCACGTCGGCCACCTTCGCCTCGGCCATGGGGCGGCTCGGCATGGCGGCCCCGTTGTCGGCATCCATACCCATATCCATCGAGGTGTACTCCTGCAGCGGCTGCCACTCGCTGTCGGCCGTGTAGAAGGAGGTGATGCAGGGGTCGTATCCCAGCATCCCGATTATGAAGTCGTGCATGTCGAGCAGCGAGGCCTCGGCCGGAACCTCGAAGTCACGGACGAAATTGTCGTTCTCGTCGCTGAGCATGCGGAATCTGTAAACCTTTGACATATTATCGTATTGTTATGCGTTGCCTGAACGGTATCTCTGCGGGCGGGCTTTGCGAGCCCTCCATACACACAAATATAACACAAAAAGATTACATTCCTACGCCGCGTGGCGAATTTCGTGCCATGCGTCGGCATCGCCGCGCCGTGTATGTATTGCCCGTGCTGTCGCCGCCGTGTCGGCATCTCTTTGCCGACTCGCTCTCGTATGTACAGAGTGAATGCAAAGCGGCAGCCCCGAAGATGGGACTGCCGCTGAGGTTTGTCATGCGGGCTCTACTTTGTTGCGTCGCACACGCCGCGCAGGTAGCCGATCGACTCGCAAACGCCCGGATGGGGGTTCTTGCCGTTCTTCTCGAACTCGAGCGACACCTTGCCCTTGTACTTGATCTTGCGCAGAGCCTCGATGATGGGCTTGAAGTCCATTACGCCGCGGCCCATCTCCCACGTCTGGCCCTTCTTCGAGGCTTCGCTCTCGTCCTTGATATGGATGTCGTAGATCCAGTCCTTGTATTTCTTGATATCCTTGACGATATCCTCACCCATACGTACCGAGTGTCCGAGGTCCATGCAGCAGCCTACGCCCAGCGAGGGATCCTTGACCATCTCCACGACCTTCTGGATGTTGGGGAAGGGTGCTCCGTCGGGGCCGTGGGTGTGTATTGCGACCTTGATGCCCGTCTCGGCGACCTTCTTGATCGTGTAGTCGATAAGCTCATATTTGGGCACGCCGATGAACATGTCCGAGCCGTAACGCTCGGCGTATGCGAAGGCGCGGTCAACTTCGGCCTCGCTGTTCATGTAGATGGGGCCGAGGATATATCCCTCGACACCGTACTGCGAGCATTTGGCCTTGAATTCGTGCATCTCCTCGGCCGTGGCATCGAGCGGCAGCCAGAAATCCTTTATCGAGAGATACTTTACGCCCAGACTGCGGAGATACTCCAGCGTCTGGTCGATGGTGAAGTTGCGATAGGTGTATCCGGCCACACCTATCTGGAAATCGTCTGAACCGCGTTTGCCGGTGACCAGCTGCGCCTCGGCCGGATATGCGGCGGCGGCCATGAGGCACACGATTAGAAATCGTAGGATTCGTTTCATGGATTTTGGGGTTAGGTTTGTAATAGGTTTTATCGAAGACAAATTTACAAAAAATACGTGACAATAACATAAAAATGATGGCACGTAACGCAATATTGCAAATTCATGCATATTCTTCATGCCGTAAAAATATCCGATAATGACGGTCGGTGTTTGTTATATTGATGATTTGCAGTATATTTATGTATGCGCGTGCTGTTGCCGTGCGTGCGTAGGGGATATAATACGATACAAAAAATATTGCATATATGAAATCCAAATTTTGTCTGATATCGGTATTGCTGCTGTGCATGTGGCTGCCGTCGGCGGCGCAGTATTATAGCCGCTCGAACATCAAGGAGAAGATCTCCGAGTGGGGCCATTGCCGGAATGTGGCCATCACGATGAAGGGGTGGAGCGTTGCGCTGAACGGCATTAACGACTATGTCTCTGTGGGTATTCCCGACAGTATTGAAAAGGAGTTGGCCGAATTGAAGGAGAAGGGTGAGTATATCGATGACATTCAGATTACCGAGGCGGGAAGCTGGCTGATATTATATGGCGATAACGGGCTGGTGTATAGGGGATTGTCCGAGGATCTGGAGAAGGAGGTGTTGGCCTATCACGATGACAATGAGGTGATCCATATTGTGGCGTTCAACGATCTGGGCGACTGGATAATCATCTCGCGGGATAATTATTCGGTCTCATCGACCGTGTTGTCGGATGAGATCGATACGGGAATGAAGGAATACGGCAATCTGGTGTCGGCACACATGAACAATGAGGGTATTTTACTCTGCTTTGAGACAGGATACAAGATTCTCGGCAAGGCGCCCGAGTCGTTTCTGAAGCGACTGCGTGTGACCACGATCGACGCTTATAGAGTAAAGTTCCTGCCCGATGGGACGTACTTTATAGCCGACAAGGATGGCAATTATGACTATTATATGTGATCGGCAGGTATGACAGGAGGCGTGTCGGGGTTATTCCGACACGCCTCCTGTTTCTGCGCCGTGGTGCGCTAATCCATCTTGTAGTGTGTGGCCAGACCGCCGCCCGAGGTTTCGCGGTAGAGGCTGGGAAGGTTGTGTCCCGTCTCCTTCATCACGTCGACGACGCGGTCGAACGCCACGCGGTGCTTGCCGTCGGAGAGGATGGCATAGGTGGCCGAGTCGATGGCGCGGGCTGCGGCCACGGCGTTGCGCTCGATGCAGGGTATCTGTACAAGTCCGCATACGGGGTCGCACGTCAGCCCCAGATGGTGTTCGAGGGCCATCTCGGCGGCATACTCTATCTGCGTGGGGGTACCGCCCATAAGCTGGCATGCGGCGGCTGCAGCCATGGCGCACGCCACGCCGATCTCACCCTGACACCCGACCTCGGCACCCGAGATAGAGGCGTTGCACTTGACCACGTTGCCGAAGATGCCGGCCGTGGCCAGCGCCCGCAGTATACGTATGCGGCGGTAGTCGTTTATCGAGGCGAGGTGGTAGAGCACGGCCGGCAGCACGCCGCTTGATCCGCACGTCGGCGCCGTTACGACCTGACCTCCGCAGGCATTCTCCTCGGATGTGGCCAGAGCATAGGCATAGAGTTTCGAGCGGTAGCTTACATTCTCGCCATACTCCTTGGCCTTGACCCAATAGGTACATGCCTTGCGTGCGACCTTCAGCCCTCCGGGCAACACGCCGTCGTTGTTCAGGCCGCGGTCGATGGTGTTGCACATCTCCTGCCAGATGTGGTCGAGGTAGTCCCATATATCGGGCTGGTCGTAATCCTGAACATACTCCCAGAAGGTCTTACCCTCGCGGTCGGCCCATGCGAGGATCTCCTCGATGGTGTTGAGCGGATAGACCGTGTCGTCGGCTATGTGCGGCATGTCGGGGCTGGCGATGGTGCCGCCGCCGACACTGAAGACCGTCCAGCTGTCGATCACCTTGCCGCCCTTGACGGCCTCGAACAGCATGCCGTTGGCATGGAAGTCGAGTACCACGTCGGGCTTCCATACGATCTGCGTGGGCGCCACCTTCTCCAGTACCGAGCAGATGGCCACGTCGGTAAGGTGTCCCTTGCCCGTTGCCGCGAGCGACCCGTACAGCGTCACACGGAAAGAATCGACGTCGTTGCCGCGCTCGAGAAAACTCTCGGCCGCCTTCTTCGGGCCCATCGTATGGCTGCTCGACGGCCCGTTGCCAACCTTGTATAACTCCTTGAGTGATTCCATAACAAACAATATGTTCTATGTCCCTACATACGGTATTACACGTGCCGCAGGATCTCCTCCAGCGACTCGAAGTGGCTCTTGTAGTCCTCGAGCGAGCGTCGTATCACCTCGTATGCCTCCTCGCGGCCGTAGGTGGCGACAATCTCGACGCTCTTCTTGCCTGCGGGCTCGTCCGAGGCCGGCATATCCTTGTATGTGAGGAAGTAGTGCTTCAGGCGCTCGACCACGATGTGCGGCAGCTCGGTGATGTCGCCGTAGCCGCGATATGTGGCGTCGTTGTGCAGTACGGCGATGATCTTGTCGTCGGCCTCGTTGCCGTCGATCATGCGGAAGCCTCCTATGGGCTTTACGCTTGCAATAATGTCGCCATGCGATATGGTGCGCTCGGTCAAAACGCATACGTCGAGCGGGTCGCCGTCACCGAGGATATCCGTACGGCCGCAACGCTCCATGCAGTAGCGTGCAACCGTGTCGCCGCAGAAGCTCTGCGGGATGAAACCGTAGAGTGCCGGCACGACCGTAGAGTATTTCTGCGGGCGGTCTATGCGTATGTATCCGCTCACCTTGTCGAGTTCGTATTTGACCGTGTCTGTCGGCACCATCTCGATGAATGCCGTGACTATTTCGGGGGCGTTGTCGCCCACCTCTATTCCGTGCCACGGGTGCGACTTGTATCGCAGGCCCATAAGGCGCGCTATCGGGTCGTTTATCTTGTTTCCCATTTGCAGTGGTATTTTCAGTGGCAAAAATACGAAAAAAAGCGAGACCTTGTCGTCGTGTCGGTTCTCTATCCGACGATATTCCGACGATATGATGTTGCATGGTCAGTCTTGGAGTTTTGGATGTCGGGGCATGAGTCACAGACAACATCTTTACCGGCGGGGTGATTGTATGGCGGGCCGCACACGGAGTGTCACGGTGTGGGCGTATGCCGGCGGGCAGGGTGTTCAGGCGTGCCGGATGTCGATTTTGGGGCACCGCAGAACGAAAAAGTAAAAAAACATCGATTTTTCTTTGCAGATAAAAAATTAAGTTCTACTTTTGCATCGTCTTTACGACAAGAACATATCATTGGGCTATGGTGTAATGGTAACACTACAGATTCTGGTCCTGTCATTCCAAGTTCGAATCTTGGTAGCCCAACTCCGAGACCTCCGCAATCAGCGGAGGTCTTTTTTGTTGCCTTGTCCCCATCCGTCGTTGTCGTGTGATACATTCTGCGATCGTGTCCTGTCCGAAACTCCGTAAGATCCGTAAGAGATGTTTCTCCCGTCTTTTTCGGGTGTGCAATATGGATTTTAGATAAGAGTGTTCCTTTGCTGCCTTGATGTTTTACATGGCACGGCAATGATGCGATGTCGGTGATAGGGGAGGATAAATACGGAAGGACGGAATATGAATATACGAAAAAAGCCTCTCACTTTCGTGAAAGGCTTTCGGTGTGGGAGCTGAGGGATTCGAACCCCCGACCCTCTGCTTGTAAGGCAGACGCTCTGAACCAGCTGAGCTAAGCTCCCTAAAAATCGCTTGGGCGTTGCAAAGGTAAGCAAAATTTTCTATTCTGCAAATCTTCGCTCGAATTTTTTCTTGAGGTCTCGACGGCGCCATCCGGCTTTCGGCGGACGGGCTCTCGACGCGGACGACTCAATTCGCAACCCTCGCGTATCAGCGCCTGAACAAGGACTTGAACCTAGGACCCCATGATTAACAGTCATGTGCTCTAACCGACTGAGCTATTCAGGCAATACAAAGAACGTTTGTTTCGTTTAGCGAGTGCAAATATAAGTGCAATTTTTCGTTCGTGCAAAAAAATATGACAAAAAATCTCGAAAAAAATATAACTTTGTCTTTGTTATGAGATACGTATTACATACTTTATTACTGGCGTTCAGTCTGTTGTCGGGCTTGGCCACGGTTTCGGCACAGCAGGTGCCGATTCTCTTCGAGGAGCCCAAATGGAACTTCGGCGACGTTCAGGAGAGCGGCGGCAGTGTTGAGCACACCTTCGTCTTTACGAATGTTTCCGACCGTCCCGTGGTCATAGTGGATGTATCGACGGGGTGTGGATGTACCACGCCGAAATATTCGCGCAAGCCTGTGCTTGCGGGCGCGAAGGGGGAGATCGTCGTGGCCTTCGACCCGATAAACCGCCCCGGGCACTTCTCAAAGGGGGTGTCGGTGATGACTTCGGCTTCGAAGGAGCCCGTGCTGCTGCAGGTTGAGGGTAATGTTGTGCCGCGCGAAAAGACGCTCGAGGAGCTGTACCCATTCGATATGGGCGGCGGCGTGCGTTTCGATTCCAACTTCCGCGCCTTTGCCTATGTCGGGCGCGGTGACCGTGCCGATGCCGAGATAGGGTGGGTGAATACCTCCTCGAAGCCTGCGCGCCTCTCGTTCGAGTGGCAGCAGCGCAGCGGCCTGCTCACGGTGGATATGCCGACGGTGCTTGCTGCGGGGGAGAAGGGCAAGTTCCGACTGCACTATGAGGTCCCGGCCGGAAGCGACCGCTACGGTACGCTTACCGACGTGCTGGCGGTGTCGGTGAACGGCGTGCGATCACAAACTGCACTCAGCGTAAGTGCCATTGCCGTCGACCGATACGATGCGGCTGTGGACGATATGGCATCGCCCGATATGGAGTTATCGAAAAAATTTATTAAATTTGGCGAACTCAAACGCGGCGCCGAAGTCGAGGACAGTTCGGTTGTGCTGACGAACAACGGCAGCGGGGAGTTGATCATCCGCGCTGTCGAGTTCAAGAACCGGGCGTTGAAGTGCTCGCTCAAGGCCGGAGATCGCATCGCGGCCGGGAAGTCGGTGACGGTGACCTTCCGTCTGTCGACGGCCGATGCCGATTACGGCGTGTGGGTCGACCGTGTGCGTATCATCACGAACGACCCGGCGCACCCGATGCAGACGCTGCGCGTGACGGCCATCGTCGTGGAGCCGTAAGCGGAGAACCGTGTAGTCTGTGGCCGCTTGCGGGGAGCGTTTGATGGGAAACGTTTATACCAAACGTTATATACGAAGATATATGTTCAAGATCGTAGAGAAGAAACTGCTTGCGGAGAACATCTACCGACTGCGTGTCGAGGCGCCGCGCGTTGCGCACAGCGCCCTGCCCGGACAGTTCGTGATAGTCCGCACCGACGAGCACGGCGAACGCGTGCCTCTGACCATAGCCGATTACGACCCTTCGGCCGGTACGGTAACAATAGTCATACAGGCCATAGGCATGTCGACGCGCAAGATGTGCGCCCTGAACGAGGGCGACGCCTTGGCCGATCTGGCGGGGCCGTTGGGCAACCCGTCGGAGTTTGTCAACGTGCCGATGGATGAGTTGCGCCGCCGGCGTTATCTCTTCGTTGCGGGAGGTGTGGGCACGGCGCCCGTATATCCGCAGGTGAAGTGGCTGCACGAGCATGGCGTGGCGGTCGATGTGATCATCGGAGCCAAGACCTCCTCGATGCTCATCTACAAGGATGAGATGGGTCGTGTGGCGGACAATCTCTACATCGCAACCGACGACGGCAGCGAGGGCTTCAAGGGTATGGTTACGGGCAAGATCCGTGAACTTATCGCAACCGAGGGCCGCCATTATGACGAGTGTGTGGCCATAGGCCCCATGATAATGATGAAGTTCGTGACGCTCACCACGCGCGAGTACGACCTGCCGACGACGGTATCGCTCAACGCGCTGATGGTTGACGGTACGGGCATGTGCGGCGCGTGCCGCGTGAGTGTCGACGGGCAGACGCGCTTTACGTGTGTCGACGGCCCCGAGTTCGACGGCCACAAGGTCGATTTCGACGAGGCGATGCGCCGACAGGCGATGTATCGCACGCAGGAGGGTGAGGCTAACGAGAAACATAAATGTGAGTGCTATGGCAAATAAGATTCCGCGTGTGGCGGTACGTGAGCAGGATGCAGCCGTACGCGCCACAAATTTCGAAGAGGTATGCTACGGGTATAACGACGAGGAGGCACGTCTGGAGGCGTCGCGCTGCCTTGCGTGCAAGCGGCCGCGTTGTGTCGAGGCCTGCCCCGTCAATATAAATATTCCGGCCTTTATTGCCGACCTTGTGCGTGGGGACGTAGCCTCGGCTGCGGCGGTGATTGCCGCGGACAGCTCGCTGCCGAGCATCTGCGGGCGCGTCTGCCCGCAGGAGACGCAGTGCGAGGGTTCGTGCGTGCTGGGTGTCAAGGGCGAGCCCGTTGCCATCGGCAAGCTGGAGCGTTACGTCGGTGACTGGCATCTGGCACATGGTGACGGGACTGCTCCCAATATCGAGAAAAACGGACACCGCATTGCGGTCGTGGGCAGCGGCCCCGCGGGTCTGGCCTGCGCGAGCGATCTGGCGAAGATGGGGTACGAGGTGACGGTATTCGAGGCGCTGCACAAGCTGGGCGGCGTGCTGGTTTACGGTATTCCCGAGTTCCGCCTGCCGAAGGACAAGATCGTGGCGCGCGAGATAGCGTCGCTGCGCAGGCTGGGCGTGAAGTTCGAGACCGACGTCATCGTCGGCCGTACCGTCACGGTCGATTCCCTGCTGGAGGACGAGGGCTTTGATGCCGTCTTCATCGGGTCGGGTGCGGGTCTTCCGCGCTTCATGGGCATCGAGGGCGAAAATCTGAACGGTGTGGTCTCGGCCAACGAGTTCCTGACGCGCGCCAATCTGATGCACGCCTATGACGAAGTGTACGATACGCCGATATATGTCGGCAAACGCGTGGTAGTGGTAGGCGGCGGCAACGTGGCCATGGATGCCGTGCGTACGGCCAAACGTCTGGGCGCCGAGGCGACGATCGTCTACCGCCGCAGCGAGGCGGAGCTTCCGGCGCGACGCGAGGAGGTGCACCACGCCAAGGAAGAGGGCATAGAGTTCCGTATGCTGACCAATCCTACCCGCGTGCTGGGCAACGACAAGGGTTGGGTGCGCGGCATTTCGTGCGTACGCATGACGCTGGGTGAACCCGACGAAAGCGGGCGCCGTTCGCCAGTCGTGATCGAAGGCTCGGATTTCGATATCGATTGCGACGTTGTGATCATGGCGCTGGGTACGTCGCCCAATCCGCTGTTGAAGCGTACGACGGCGGGCCTTGAGACCAACCGCCGCGGATGTATCGTTACCGACGAGTCGGGCGCTACGTCTCGTCGCGGGGTCTTTGCCGGAGGCGATGCCGTGACGGGTGCCGCTACCGTGATTCTTGCCATGGGTGCCGGCCGCCGTGCGGCCCGAGCTATCGACGAGTATGTGCGGGGCAAGCAGACAGAGGCCTGATATATTTCCAAAGATTATATAGGAAGAAGCCGAAACGGACGCTCCGTTTCGGCTCCTTCCGTTTTACGGCGGCTATCTGGCGCGTTCGAGAGTGAAGATATACTCTCCCGAGGCGACGGTGCCGGCATCGACGAATGCCCCGTTGCCGCTCTTGCGTGGGTGTATGCGGCGGCCGTCGCGGCGCAGGATATATTTATGGTCGGGTGCGGGCAGCAGAATACGGGCGTCGGTGTTGGCCGGTATGCGTACGCGCATGCGGTACAGGTTGTCGGTGCGGTCGATATCCACCTCCACGGTGCCGCGTATGGTGGGCACGGCAGCCGTGACGTGGCGCAGCGAGGCGGTCTGCGGCCGCACCTCGATCGTGGCGGCCGAGGGTGTGAGGGGCCGCACTCCGACAAGACGCATCGGTATGATGTCGGCGGGGGCGGCACCCCACGCATGGTTCCAGTCCTGATTGGGCTTGAAGGAGTTGTCCCACGCCTCGAAGGTGATGGTGGCGCCGGCGCGGATCATGTTGCGCCAGCTGCGAATGTCATCCTTCGTGAGCAGATGCAGGGCGTAGTCGCCTTCGGCTATGTCGTAGAGGCCGTCGAGAAGGAACTGTGCAGCATAGACGCTGCAGGCCATGCCGCGCGAGCGGATATAGTCGACAACACTCCGCTCGTACTCTTCGGGTACGAGTCCGAATGCCAGCGGGAAGAGGTTGGCATGCAGCGAGCGGTGGTCGGTGTCGGTGCCGTCGCGGTAGGTGCCCGTCGCCGGGTCCATCATGGCGGCGTTGAAGGTGTCGCGGAAGGCGTCGCAATAGGAATTCAGTTCGCGCGCCTCGTCATGGCGCCCCAAAGCCTCGGCCATGCGTGCAAGCAGCTGCATGGCGCGGTAGTGGAAGGCGTTTACAACCGTATTGTAGGGTGTGAAGACGTAGTTGTCGTCCTCGCTGCCGCGCGGCCAGTCGACAATGTCGCTGATGTTGCCGTTGAAACGTATCGAGCGGCGGAATGCGTCGGTCGAGACGGTGTCGTCGATGCGCGTTGATATGAGCCCGTTGTCACGGCGCAGCGAGCGGAGCGTACGCGCCGAAAGCAGGTCGTAGTTCTGCTCCACGGAGCGCAGGTCTCCCGTATAAAGGTAGTCATTCCATGCGATGATGAGCGCCTGCAGGATCCACTCCGTAGGCCATGTGGGGTGTTGCAGCAGATACTCCGACGTGCGGCGCGCCATGGCGTATTCGCGGTCGACGGCGTAGTGCCCGAGCTGGTTTATTATGGCGTCGGCCTCGTAGGGGATGCGTTCGCGGTCGCCGTCGATATATATGCCCAGAGCCGACGTGGCCTCGATCGTATAGCGGCACATATCCCACACCTCGTTCAGGGCGGCGTTGTCCGAGACAAAGTGCGAGGCCCTCGTGTCGAAAGGATATGTCACAGTCAGGCGCACCACATCATCCGCGTCCACGCTGCCCGCATAGTTCTCTATCTGACAATATCGGAACGGGGCCACCTCGCCTATGCAGGCGGGCATCAATACCGCCTGCGGCCCCGTGTTGCGGGCGTCGTGGGCGGGGATGATGTCGTATGTGCGGCGTCCGCGCTGCAGCACGACAGGGTAGCGGTAGTAGCGTATCGTACCTCCCGGACGTGGGTCGATGCGCCCCTGCTTCATCGCCTCTCCGATGGCCACATATACCGTATCGCCGCCCGTAGCGGATTCCAGACTTACGCGCAGCGAGGCAAACGACGCGCGGCCGAAGTCGAGCAGCGTGGTCTCGCTGTCGAGACGCTCGATACGGGCGGCGAGCTCCTCACGCCGTACCTGCGGGCGGTAAGAGGGGGCATACTGTTCGAGTTCGGATGCCGTGCGGAAGGGCTGTATCTCGGACCACTCGCTGCGGCCGCCCCTGTCGGTTGCGACCTGCACGCTCCAGAAGTAGAGTCGATCGGGTTCGAGGCTGTTGCCGCCGTACTCTACGGCCACGGATTGTGCGCTGCGCACCGTGCCGCTGTCCCAGATGTTGCCGCGGCGTGCAAGGGCATCCGTCATGTTGTCCGAGAGGACTATACGGTAGCTCTTCTGACGTGTGGCGCGGCCGCAGTCGGGAACGATCCACCCGAATGTCGGGCGCGACGAACGTATCGCGGCAAAGGTGTAGTCGGAGATATCGTCGGCGGTAAGGTCTTCGACGCCCATGTCCGTTGCGAAGCCGTTGCGGTAGACCTTGTGCGCATCCTTTACGAGGTCTGTCATAAGCCCCGTGGGGAGGTTCCCGGCTTGGGGCGTTTTGTCCCGTTCGATAACGGCGCTATCGGCCGTTTGCGCGGCGTGTAGCGCGTGGGGCATTGCGGCTGCAAGCATCAGCATGGCGGCAAGCAGGGGTGTGAGATTCATCGGATGGCGTTTTTGGGTGAAAATATATGTTTGGTTTCAGGTTACGGTAAATATAGCGCTTTTGCGGCGGAAAGCAAAGCCGGAAGAGGTTTTTATGCAGCCTTTTATCGTGGAAATGAAAAAATTGCTACCTTTACATGATAAAGCAATCGGCGGGCGACGCCCAAGGCGCGTCCGCGAAATGTAACGTATTACAAAAAGAGTATATCTATGAGCGTAAAACTTAGGTTGATAATTATGAATTTCCTGCAGTTTGCCGTGTGGGGCTCCTATCTGACGTCGATGGGAACCTATCTGGCAAGCGCGGGCATGGCCTCGAACATAGGCCTCTTTTATGCCATGCAGGGTATCGTGTCGCTGTTCATGCCGGCATTGATCGGTATCATAGCCGACCGTTGGATCGAGGCACAGCGGCTGCTCGGTATATGTCACGGCTTGGCTGCCCTGTTCATGTTCGGTGCAGGGTATTATGCCATGACGGCGGGTGACGCCGTGGCCTTCGCCCCGCTCTTTACGCTCTATGCCCTGAGCGTGGCATTCTACATGCCTACCATAGCGTTGGCAAATTCGGTGGCGTACAGCGCCCTCGAAAAGAGTAACCTCGACCCCGTGAGGGCTTTCCCGCCAATACGCGTATGGGGTACCGTCGGGTTCATCTGTGCCATGCTTGTGTGCGATTTCGCGGGATTCCAGACAGGATATGCGCAGTTCATGCAGTGCGGCGTCATCGGCATCGTGCTGGCCGTATATGCCTTCACGCTGCCGCAGTGTCCCATTGCCGGCCATTCGGCCAAGCGCGGCGTGGTGGATGCGCTGGGGCTGCGCGCCTTCACGCTCTTTCGTGACCGACGCATGGCCATATTCTTCATCTTCTCGATGCTGCTGGGTGTGTCGCTGCAGATAACAAACGGCTTCGCAAACCCGTTCCTCACATCGTACCGTGACGTGCCCGAATATATGTCTACCTTCGGCGCCAACCACGCAAATGCTCTCATATCGCTGTCGCAGATATCCGAGACACTCTGCATACTGCTCATTCCATTCTTTATGAAGCGTTACGGTATCAAGCGCGTGATGATTATATCGATGCTGGCGTGGGTCGGACGCTTCGGCCTCTTCGGCATAGGTAACCCGGGCGGCGGCGTGTGGATGTTCATACTCTCGATGATAATCTACGGTGTGGCGTTCGATTTCTTCAACATATCGGGTTCGCTCTTTGTCAACGAGCAGACCGATGTCGATATACGCTCCTCGGCACAGGGCCTCTTCATGATGATGACCAACGGCATCGGCGCCACCATCGGTACACTCGGCGCGCAGGCCGTCGTCAACCGTTTCGTATATAACGGTTCGCAGGGTGTCGACATGATAGCCGGATGGCAGACCTCATGGCTCATATTTGCCGCCTATGCGCTGGTGGTGACGATACTTTTCGCCATCTTCTTCCGATACAAATACGATCCCGCAGCCGCACGTATAAACAAATAATCCATCCATGCGGTATCGCCCATGTGCCACATTTTTGGGTGCGGGCGGAGAACTTAAACGGTAGTAATAAAAAATCCCTCGGTGAGTCCGAGGGATTTTCTGTTTTGTTTCCTTGAGCATCTCTGTTAGTGCGGGCCGCCGGGACCTCCCATGGGGGGCGGACCCATACGGCGCATGCCGTTGCCCTTGCCGTCCGATATGCCGTAGTCCGACAGTACGCGCGAGCCGCGCTTGCCGAAGACACGCAGGTTGTAGTTGAACTGAACGGTGAAGTAACGTCCGATGACGCTGTTCCATGCGTTCTGCGTATAGCCCGAACCCGTCGTGCGCGTGAATGCGGTGTTCTGGTTGAAGATGTCGTTCACGCCGACCATGATCTCACCCAGCTGGTTGCGGAAGACCTTCTTGCCGATGTAGGCGTTGCAGAGGGTGTATGAGTCGTTGTAGTCGTTGGTGAAGCCGACATACTGTACGTATGATGCCGAGACGGTGAAGGTGAAGCCCTTCCAGAAGACCGTCTTCAGTGAACCCGTGGCGCGGTGGTTGAAGTACTCGTTGCGGCTGCCGCCCGAAGCGAGCGAGTTGTTGGCAACGTTGTATGTTCCGTTCCACGCGAGGGTGAAGTCTACATTCTCCGATATGTTGCTGCCGAGTACCACGTTGGCGTCGTAGCCCATGTTGCTGGCCATGTTGCGCTCGCCGTTCACAAGCGACGGAACCTTCGAGTAGGTGACGCCAGCCATCATGTTCAGATTACACTTTAAGGGGTTGATCGGCAGGCCGTAGCTTATGTGTGTGCGCAGGCTCATGTAACCGTCGACGTTGTCGTATGTCGAGTATTGTATGGGGCGTGCTCCGACCTCGTCAACGACCTGCTGCGGGATGTTGTCTCCGGTGTACATGCTCGACGAGATATAGTCCTGCGTACGCTGGAACGAGAACATCCACATGAAGGTGCGGCCCTTCTCCAGATTGGTGTTGTTGTAGTGGAAGTTTATGCGGTGCGAGTATGCGGGATTCAGATTCTCGTTACCGCGCGATACATACTGCATGTCCGATATGTCAAGCAGGTTCTGCAACTGCGTGATGCGCGGCTCGTTGGTGCTCGACATCACGAACAGACGGATCGAATTCTGAGGGTTGATGTTGAAGTTACCCATCAGGAAGTATGTGAAGTTGTTGTAGTTGCGCTTCACGGGCTGGGTGTTCACTGCCTCGACGCGGCCGTTGAGGGTCGAGTATTGGTAGTTGAGGTTCACAACAACCGTATTTTTCTCCTTGCTGAAACGGAAGCCCGGACCTACACGGTGCGTCGTGTAGTCGCTCTTGTACATGTTCGAGAGCTGCTGGTCGAGCGTGCCGTTGGTATAGGTGTCGTCGGTGCCGTAGTTGTATGTCTGCTTGTCACGCTGCTGTCCCGAGTAGTCGAGACGGTATGAAAGCGTTACCTGCGAGTGCTTCGACACAGGCTCCGCATAGGTGAGCGATCCTGCCAGATCGGTGTTGTCCGACTCGGTCTCCTCCTTGAGGTGGCGCAGCAGCGGCGAGTAGGTGCCGTCACCGTTGTCGATGGTCTGCTGGTTCGAGTAGCTCTTCGAGTCGTTGTTGTTGTCACGCATGCCCAGACGGAAGTCGGCAGTCAGCAGACGTCCCGCCTTGCCCAGCTTGACGCGGTACTGGATAAACTCGTTGAGGTTGAAACCGCCGCGGTTGGCATCATTGCCGTTGGCGATGATGTTGTAAAGGTTGTCGCCGTACTGCAGACCGTTGGTTACGCTGAAAGGATCGTAGGTCTGGAAACTGAGGTTCGTACGCGACATCATCGAGTGGTTCTCGGCTATGCGCCAGTCGACACGTGCATTCAGTCGGTTGTTATAGTTGAGGTTGTCCGAACGTCCCTCCTGCTCGAGCGTACCCAGATCCTCGAGCGGAGCTTCATACCACTTGGTCGTCTTCGAGAGGTTTCGCGTACGCGTGCGGTTGAAGAAGTAGCTGGCCTGAAGTTTCACCTTCTCGTTCTCGCCCCACGAGTCCGAGTAGTTGACACCGATCGAGCCGACATTGGCAACGCCGCTCTGCGGACGTACCATATACTGTCCGACGCCGCCGCCCATGCCGCCGCCCATGCCGCCGGTCGAGCCCGAGACGTCGAGTATGTCCTCGAACGAGAAGTTCTGCTGGTTGATGTTGTTCAGCAGGCCGATGAGCGATACGCGGCTCGAACCGTGGAACATGTTGACGTTACCGCCGAGGATGTATTTGTTCGAGTTGGTGATTTCATCTGTTTCGGGCTGGTAGCCGTAGCCGGCGTAGAGCTTGCCGAAGAAGCCCTGACGCATGGTCTCGTGCGTGACGATGTTGATGGCCTTGTATCCCTCTCCGTCATCCATGCCCGAGAACTCGGCGTTGTCGCTCAGCTTGTTGTACACCTCGACGCTCTTTACAGCCTGTGCGGGCAGCGAGTTGAGCGCCGTGGCCACATCCTCGCCGAAGAACTCCTTGCCGTCGACGAATATCTTCTGCACGGTCTCGCCCTGAGCCTCGACCGTACCGTTGGTGATCGTTATACCCGGCATCTTCTTCAGCAGACCCTCCATGTCGGCATCATTGGCCACCTTGAAGGCTTCGGCGTTGTAGCTCACCGTATCGCCCTTCTGCGAGGTACGTATCGACTGCACCTCCTTGACTACGGTCTCGATCTTGGTGGTCGACTGCGTGAGCTCGAAGGTTCCCAGATCCTTCGTCGAGGCCGTCACGGTGATCTTCTTCGCGAGGTCGTCGTATCCGAGGAACGATATGGTCATGTCGTATTCGCCGCTCTTAAGTCCGGCGATATCGGCCTTGCCGTTGAAGCCCGAAGTGTAATACTTGGGATCGGCGCTGCCGTCGGAGAGTTTGAATTCGATGACCGCACCCGCAACGCCCTCCTTTGTCTGGGAGTCGACGACGGTCATCGTAACCTTGCCGTTCTGCGCGTATGCGGCGGCAGCGAGGCAGGTAATGAAAAATGTTGTCAGAAATCTCTTCATGCTTAGTTGTATTTCGTTTTTCGCTTTTACGTCTGTTAGTCTTGTTCGGGTGGATATCTTCTGTCCGGAATCGAGTACGAAGGTACGGATTAATCGGCCAATTCGGTCTTTCGGGTCGGTGAATCGACAAAATCGGGGTGTCAACAGACCATTGACACCCCTCCGAAAAACAACCTAATTTCCATTACTGCCCTAGAATGGATTCTATATGGGATTTTTGAAGAAGAAAGGACTGAATGATTAAAATCCCATGCCGTTGTCGAAACCGCCGCCCTGACCCGGGCCGCCGAAACCTCCTTCACCGCCTTGGGGACGTTGGAAACCGCCCTGTGCGGGGAAGCGGCCGCGGCTCTGCATGGCCTGCTGCTGCTTCGACCATTTCTTATACTGTGATGCATCGAGTATCTTCTGCATCTTCTCATCGAGTGCTTTCTGACGCGCCTGCTGCTTTTCGCGCTGCTGCTGCATTGCCTTGCGCATCGCCTCCATCTCCTGCTGCTGCTCCGCGGCATTGGCAAGGTAGATGTCGTATATCTCCTTCTTCTGTTCGTCGGTCAGCTCGAGCGTCTTGCCCAGCGATTCGACGCGTCTTTCGGCGATCTGCTCGGGGGTGAACTGTTTGCGCTCGGGGCGCTGCTGGCTGCCGAAATCCTGTGCCGATGCGGTACCCATTATCAAGGCCGCTGCCGCAGTAAGGATGGTTATACGTTTCATTATCGTGATATTTGTTTCCTGTTTCCGATACAAAGATAGAAAAGGCGTTGCCGAAAAGATCGGTAACGCCGGTGAAACGACCAAATTGGGCGGGTGAATCGCCTAATCGGCAGGGTGAACCGCCGTGAGCCACTGCTTGAACTCGGGAACGCGCGTCTTCGAGATGATGATTCTCTCGGGCGTCTCCACCGTCAGATTGAGCGACAGACGGCTGCCGAACCATACCGTGATATCCTTGACGGCCTTGCGTGAGATGATGAACTGGCGGTTGGCGCGGAAGAACTCATCCTCCGGCAGCTGCGACTGCAGCATCTCGAGCGTGCGGTCCACCACGTAGCGTTCACCCGTGTGGGTGAAGGCCGAGACCTTCTCGTTCGAGGTGTAGAAGTAGGCCACGCGGTCAATATATAAAGGTATGATCTTGTCCTTGTAGTGTACCAGAAAGACATGCTGGCTCTCCTGCTTCGCCTTCTCGATCATCTCGTCCACACGACCCTTGTAGTCGGTGCGTTCGCTGCGCGTCAGACGGGCGAACTTGTCGATGGCGTGCTGCATGTCCTCGGCCTTGATGGGCTTGAGCAGGTAGTCGATGCTGTTGACCTTGAAGGCCTGAAGCGCATATTCGTCGTATGCCGTGGTGAAGATTATCGGGGCGTCGATCTGCACCGAGTCGAATATGCGGAACGACTCGCCGTCGGCCAGATGTATGTCCATGAATACGAGGTCGGGCGCCGTCTGCGTCGTGTCGCGGAAGTAGTCCACCGTATCCTCTATGCTCTCCAGCACCGCCAACACTTCGTATGTCGGGGCTACCTTGCGCAGTATTGCCTGCAGGTTTACGGCCGCAGCCGTCTCGTCTTCGACTATGAGTACTTTCATCGTGTTATGGGTTTTTGCAGAGGCAGACGTACGGTGAATTCGTCGTCGGTCTCGATTATCTGAATGTCCTGTCCGGTGATGAGCTGCCAGCGGCTGCGCAGGTTCTTCAGGCCGATGCCCGTCGAGGGCTCGGGTTCGAGCTTGGGCCGCTTGCGGTTCGATACCACCAGTACAGGCCCTTCGGTACGTATCGACACGTGGAAGGGCTGCTTGCGCGTGATGGTGTTGTGCTTGACGGCGTTGCCTATCAGAGGCTGGAGCGAGAGCGCCGGCAGCGTCCACTTCTCATATTGCGGGTCGATGTCGATGTCGAAAAATAGTTTGTCGGCATACCGCACCTTGAACAGCTCGCCGTAGGCCTTGGCGAAGGCTATCTCCTCCTCGAGCGTTGTGGAGGTGTTCTGTCCGTTCTGGATGATGTAGCGGAAGGTATATGAGAGCTGGTCGATGTATGCCAGAGCCTTCTCGGAGTCGTTCTCGCGCACGAGCATCGAGAGCGAATTTAGCGAGTTGAAGAAGAAGTGGGGGCTGATCTGACCCATAAGCATGTCGTAGCGGGTCTGGAGGTTCTCGTTACGCAGACGCTCGTTCTCGAGCAGTATCTGCTGTTGCTGCGACATGAGGCCGTAGATGCGGCCGTAGAGCACGGCCACTACGAGCACAACCGTACACTTGAGTATGACGATCAGGTCGAGAGGCATGTGCTTGTTCTGGAAGATCATCAGCACGCGCCCCGTCTGCCACTCGATGAATGGCGCGAAGAAATAGCATACGAATGCCGCAACGAGCGCCAGCGCGCAGCGTTGCAGGTATGATTTGGTTGAGTAGTTGTCCTTGCCCACGCGTGCGGTGATGATGGTCATGAGCAGGAACGAGAGTACAAAGTAGTAGAGCAGCTGCACGGCCATGTCCTGATTCCGCTTGGGGCGGTCGTAGATCATGGGTGCGGTTATCTCGTTGCCGTTCTGCATGAGAACCTCGTCCATGACGGGGTTGGAGTCGCCCTTCGACGGGAAGATGGTGCAGATGAGCGAGTCTCCGTCGTGGAGATTGTACCAGCGGATCTTGCGGTTTGTGGCGTAGACGCTGTCCGTGCGCACGGAGTCGACGCCCTCCTCGGGCGAGAAGTGCCGCTCGCATATTAGATAGCCGTAGCCGTCGCGCGAGATGCGCAGCACACCCTTGCGGTGCGGCTTGACGAAGAAGGGACGTTCGTTGCGCAGTTTCTGCTGCTCGGAGGTCTCGCGCTGCTCAACCATCACCGACAGCAGGTAGGAGAAGTTTACCACGAGGGTTACTACCAGCGCTATCAGTATGTTGAGTACTGTGGCCGATTGCTTGAGTTTGAATTTGGTCATGTCATCCGATTTTTATGTTTATCCATTCCATCGGAGGGCGTGCTCTTTTGTGTGGGCAGGTTGTTGTGTCGGTGCGCCGCCGCGGCTACTTCTCGTACCACGAGGCGTACATGCGGTAGTCGTGTGCCGTGCGCTTGATGATCTGCTCGCGCTGCTCGGGCGTCACGGTGCGTATCTTGCGCGCCGGTATGCCGGCATAGAGCGAGTCGGGTTCGAGCTTGGCGTTCGAGAGCACCAGCGCGCCTGCGGCTATGATGCAGCCCGACGGTACCTCGGCATTGTCGAGGATGATGGCACCCATGCCTATGAGGCAGTTGTCGCCGATGATGCCGCCGTGAATGATGGCGTTGTGGCCCACCGAGACGTCGTTGCCTATGTGCGTCTGCGAGGGGTGGGGCGAGCCGTCGTAGAGGGTGTGGATAACGGCGCCGTCCTGAATGTTTGTACGGTCGCCTATGGTGATGGTGTTCACGTCGCCGCGAAGCACGGCGTTGAACCATATCGACGAGTCGCGCCCGATGGTGACGTCGCCCACGATAACGGCCGTATCGGCTACAAATGTGCCTTCGCCTATTGACGGGGTGTGTCCCCGTACCTCCTTTATGTATGCCATGTCTGTGTAGTCTTTACGTTCCTATTATAAAATCCGGAATCGGCTTCCGCTTCTTCTACTCCGTATCGATATCTCGGAGTTTCTGTGGAAAAGGCTGTTATTTCCCTTCGCTTGAGGCCTGCTCCGTCTCGGCCTGCTTGGCCTTCTGCCACAGCTCCTCCATTTGCTCGGGTGTAAGGTCGGTGAAGAGGCCTCCGTCACGCTCGGCTTCGGTCTCCATGTGGCTGAAGCGGGTGATGAACTTCTTGTTTGCACGCTCCAGAGCCAGCTCGGGGTCGATACCGTAGAGACGGCACATGTTCACCAGCGAGAAGAAGAGGTCGCCCACCTCCTCGGCCGTGCGGCCATTGTCGCCGCGGCGCATCTCGGCCTCGACTTCGGCGGTCTCCTCCTTGACCTTGTCCCATATATCCTCCTTGCGGCCCCAGTCGAAGCCTGCGCTCGACGCCTTCTCGCCTATGCGGAATGCCTTGACCATTGCCGGCAGCGAGCGGGGCACGCCGCCCAGAATGCCGCCCTTGCGGTTCTTCTTGCGCAGTTTGAGTGCCTCCCAGTTCTTGAGCACCTCGTCCGGAGTGTCGGCATGGATGTCGCTGTAGACGTGGGGGTGGCGGTATATGAGCTTGTCACACTCGGCGTTGGCAACGTCGGCGAAATCGAAGGCCCCGGCCTCCTCGCCCAGCTTCGAGTAGAAGACCACGTGCAGCAGCAGGTCGCCCAGCTCCTCGCGTATGCCCTCCATGTTGTGGTCGGCGATGGCGTCGACAAGTTCGTAGGTCTCTTCTATGGTGTTGTTGCGCAGCGATTCGAATGTCTGCTCGCGGTCCCACGGGCACTTGGCGCGCAACGTGTCCATCACCTCGAGCAGGCGCTCTGCGGCTTTGAGTTTATTGTCGTAGTTCATGTGAAAACGTAATTATCCGATTACAAAGTTACCATTTTTTCGACACGAAATGTTAACTTTGTAACAGATAAATTTGAAAATTATGATGATCAGGCATCTTTTGACGCTCGTTGCGACGCTGCTGCTTGTCGGTGGCCCCGCAGGTGCCGCGGCGCAGAATATCGTGCCCGCAGTCAGAGACTATGAAAAAAGGAACGGAGTATTTACCATACTAACAACAACTAAGATTACACACTACCCTGAACTCCGTTCCTTGGCAAAGTACTTGGCGGAATCTCTTCCGCTCTCGCTTCGTGAATATAACGGAGAGTCGGGCGGCGATATTGTGTTGCGTCTGAATAAAAATTTGGCCGACGAGGAGTACCGCCTCAGCGTCACGCCCGAGGGCATTGTAATCGAGGGCGGAGCCTACGGCGGCGCCTTCAACGGTGTGGAGACCCTGCTGCAGCTGCTGCCCGCGAAGGTCTATTCGGGCGATATGCCGCTGCCGGTGATGGTGGGGTGCTGCGAGGTGGAGGATGCCCCTCGCTTTACGTACCGCGGCTTCATGCTCGACGTATGCCGTACGTGGATGACGGCCGACGAGGTGAAGGGTTTCATCTCGGTGCTGGCGCACCACAAGATCAACAAACTTCACCTGCATCTGTCGGATGACGAGGGCTGGCGCGTGGAGATTCTCTCACACCCCGAGCTTGCCGAGGTCGGTGGTTTCCGCGGCGGTGACTCGCCCGTGGCGGCCATATATGGCAAGTGGGGCGAACGCTACGGCGGATACTATACCCAGCAGCAGCTGCGCGATATTGTAGACTATGCGGCCGTGCGCAACATCGAGATCATCCCCGAGATCGACCTTCCGGGCCACAGCCGCGATATGGCGCGCGTGATGCCCGAGGTGCTGTGCAACTATACCCCCTCGCTTGCCGCATCGGACGGTTACGACACGCGCAATGTCCTCTGTGCGGCCAAGGAGTCGAACTATGCTCTGTTAAAGGATATTCTGGGTGAGATTGCCGCAATCTTCCCCTCGCGTTACCTCCATATCGGCGGCGACGAGGTCGACTTCTCGCAGTGGATGTCGTGTCCCGACTGCAAGGCCCTGATGCAGGCCCGCGGCATGTCCGAAGGCGAACAGCTGCAGGCATATTTCATGGGACGCGTGGCCGCAATGGTGGAGGAGCTGGGCAAGGTGCCGGGCGTATGGAACGAGGCCGTTGCCGGCAGCCGCTTTACACGCAACTCGCAGGTCTACGGTTGGGAGAGCATCGCCGCGGCGCGCAAGGCTGCAGCCGAGGGATACCCTACGGTGGTGATGCCCGGACAATATTTCTACTTCGACATGCGCCAGAGCGCGCGTGAGGACGGACATATCTGGGCCGCGATATTCGACGCCCGCAAGTGCTATTCGTTCGATTTTGCGGAGCAGGGATTCACCCCCGAGGAGATGCGCAGCGTGCAGGGTGTCGAGGCGAGCTTCTTCAGCGAGGCATACATCTCGCACCGAGACATGAAGCCCGACTACCTCTATTACATGACCTATCCGCGTATCTGTTCTCTGAGCGAGATCGGGTGGTGCGGTGACGGCCGCGCGTGGGACGACTTCTACGGGCGTCTTACGGCGGGGCATTACAGCCGTCTGGCCGCCATGGGTGTCGGGTTCCGCCTCTTCCCGCCGAAGGTGTCGTATGCCGACGGCCGTCTGACGGCATTGACCGACGACCATTCGCGTATATATTATACGGTCGCAGGTGAAGAGAATGGTACGGAGCATGAATATACGGGCCCGATCACGACCGGCAAACCGCAGCTCTATGCCTTCCGCAGCCGCTTCGGCGAGGCCGTGAGTCCCGAGGCAGGTGTCGAGGCTCGTTTCCGCATGTCGCAGCCGAAGGTTACGGTCACCTCGTCGATTCCGCCGAGCACGAAATATCCATATACCAACGCCGCCTCGTATGACGGCCGCATAGCCTATACGGGCCGCACGTGCCACGACGGCGACTGGGTGTTATATACCTTTGATGAACCCGTCCGCTGCCGCCGTATGGAGATACGTACGGGGTACATACAGCTTCCGCGCTGCATCTTCGAACAGGGATACATGGAGGTGAGCGAGGACGGGGAGACCTTCCGCCGTGTATGCGACCTGCAGAATGGCATAGGTGTGGTGGATGCCCCGCGCCATGCGATCAAGGCCGTGCGCATAGTCTCTACGAAGGATGGAAACGGTGCCGCATTCGTTACGCTTCAGTCGCCGTGGGTATATCCTGTGTTGGAATAGTTAGAATAACGTACAAACAAAAGGCCGCAATCCGAATTCGGGTTGCGGCCTTCTTGTTTTGTCGTGCATGTGCACTATGAGCGGATCTGGGCTCCGGCACGTGTTTCGAGCTGGCGGGCCAGATTGTTCATTGTCTTCTCTATGGTCTTGTCGTTGAGCGTCTGGGTCTTATCCTCGAGCGTGAAGCTCAGGGCGTATGACTTCTTGCCCTCGGGCAGCTTGTCACCCTCATATACGTCGAACAGAACCACGCGTTTGAGCAGTTTCTTTTCGGTAGCGAAGGCTATGTCACGCAGCTGAGAGAAGGTGACGCCCTTGTCCACGAGCAGCGCCAGATCGCGCTTGACCTCGGGGAACTTCGACAGCTCCTCGGCCGTGATGTGCTGCTTCGAGGCGAGGCGGATCAGATTGTCGAACTCGATCTCGGCGAAATATACCTCCTGCTTGATGTCGAACATGCGGCGCAGCTTGGGCGATACGACACCCATGCGTACGATCTCGCGCTTGCCGTGCGTGAGCGAGACGGCGTCGGCGAAGAGGTCGCAATCCGTCGTTTCGCAATGCAGCGAGTAGATGTCAACGCCGAAGCGGCGCAGGAGCTTCTCGACGGCGGCGCGCAGCGTGTAGAACGATACGGGCGCGGGCTTGCAGTTCCATGACGGGGCGGCGTCGGCACCCGTGACGGTGATGCCCATGCGGTAACGCTCGCTGTAACGGTTGAGCGGGTTGTCGGTCTCGACGCTCTGGTCGTAGTAGTAGCAGTTGCCCACCTCGTAGAGTTTCAGATCGCCGTTGCGGTGGTTGATGTTGAGCTCCACGGCCTCGAGCGCATTGAACAGAAGCGTCTGACGCAATACGTTCAGGTCGGCGCTCAAGGGGTTGAGTATGCGTACGCATGCCGATGCCGGATATGATGTCAGCGCATCGTAGTAGGCACCCTTGGTGAGCGAGTTGGACATGATCTCGGTGTAACCGTTGGCCGAGAGGAAGTCCGACGCGATATTCACAAGACGGGTCTTGTCGGGTTTGGGTGCGTACGAGAGCGTAGAGCTTACGCGCTGCGGTATCTCGACGTTGTTGTAACCGTAGATACGCAGGATATCCTCTATGAGGTCGGCCTCGCGGCGTACGTCCACGCGGTACGGAGGTACGGCTACCGTCAGCGTGTCGTCCTTCTGTGTGAGGATCTTCACCTCCAGAGCGTCGAGGATCGTACGTACGGTCTGCTCGGGTATATGCTTGCCCACGAGCGAGTCGATGCGCGTGAACGAGATGTCGAAGACGAAATCCTGTGCCGGCGTGGGGTTTATGTCGGTGATCTCACTCGAGATCTTGCCTCCGGCGAGCTCCTTCATGAGCAGGGCCGCACGCTTGAGGGCGTAGACTTGTATGTTGGGGTCTATGCCGCGCTCGAAACGGAACGAGGCGTCGGTATTCAGTCCGTGGCGCTTGGCCGACTTGCGGATCGAGACGGGGTTGAAGTATGCACTCTCGAGGAATACGTTCGTCGTGGTGTCGCTGATGCCCGAATCGAGGCCGCCGAAGACGCCGCCGATGCACATCGGACGCACGGCCGAACATATCATGAGGTCCTCCGACGAGAGCTTGCGCTCCACGCCGTCGAGCGTGACGAAGGGCGTGCCCTCGGCGCAGTTGCGCACGACGACCTTGTGTCCCTCGATCTTGTCGGCATCGAATGCGTGCAGGGGTTGTCCCAGCTCGAAGAGGACGTAATTGGTTATGTCGACCAGATTGTTCTTGGGGTTGATGCCCGCGGCGCGCAGTTCGTTCTGCATCCATTCGGGCGAGGGGGCTATCTTGCACCCCGTGACCGTGAGGCCCGCATATCGGGGCGCTGCGGCGCTGTTCTCGACGACGATCTCGATCGGCATGTCGTGGTTGTCGACGGCGAAGGCGTCCACCGAGGGGAGCTTGAGGCTCACCTGCTTGCCGCGGCTGCGGAGGTAGGCCGCCAGATCGCGCGCAACACCTATGTGCGAGGCGGCGTCAATACGGTTGGGCGTGAGGCCTATGCCTATCAGATAGTCATCCTTGATATGGAGAAACTCGCGTGCCGGCATTCCCACCGTGGCATCTGCGGGCAGCTCCATGATGCCGGCATGGTCGGTGCCGATGCCGAGTTCGTCCTCGGCGCAGAGCATACCCATCGACTCGACGCCGCGGATCTTGCTGCGCTTGATCTTGAAGGGCTCGTCACCGCCGTTGGGGTAGAGCACCGAGCCGATGGTGGCGCAGAGAACCTTGAGTCCCTTGCGGCAGTTGGGGGCGCCGCAGACGATGCGCAGCGGAGCCTCGGCGCCGACGTCTACCGACGTGACGTGCAGGTGGTCAGAGTCGGGATGGTCTTCGCACTCGACAACCTCACCCACGACAACACCGGCCAAGCCGCCGCGTATGGTCTCCACCTTGCGGAAATCCTCCACCTCGAGGCCTATGTCGGTGAGTATTTTCGCCGTCTCTTCGGCCGAGATGTCGAGGTCGATATACTTTTTCAACCAGTTGAAAGATATCTCCATGATATATGTGTTTTTAGTTTTGTTTGCGCAAAATACGGACAAATATACGAAGATTTCACGTAATATGACTCTCCGCGTGCCGAAATGTGAGCCGTCGGCCCCTTAAACCGGCAACCGCCGCATCCCGAAGGGTGCGGCGGTTATCCGTTTCCGACCTTTATGGTCTATTTTTCGCTTGTGAAGCGGTAGCTTCCCGAGCCGATCTCGATGACGAGGTCGTTGCCCTGCTCCTTGACCGAGTGTATGCCATCGCCCGCCGTGGCCTTGACGCCGAAGGCTTTGGGTATGCGGAGCGTCGCGGTGGTATTGCACGGGACGGTAACGTTCCACTCGAAACTGCCGCCGTTGCGGCTCCAGTCGCTCACGATGGTGCCGTAAGAGGAGTCATGCGTGGCCTTCACGTGGTCGAGACCCTCGGGGAAGGCGGGTGACATGTCGATCTTCTTGAAGGCGCGGCTGCCCTCGGCGCACTTGATGCCCGCAAGATCCTCGTAGTACCATATTATCAGGTCGCCGAGCAGCATGACGTGGTTGGCCGAGTTCATGGCCGGGTCTGCCGTGTCGCCGTTCCAGAGTTCCCATATAGTTGTGGCATCCTTGGCGATCATGTATCCCCAGCTCGGGTAGTCCTCGTTGGTGGCTATGCGCAGCGCCAGATCCTTGCGCCCGTATTCGGTCAGGCCGCGCATGAGGTGCTGCACGCCCAATACGCCCGTGCTGACGTGGCCGCCAAGCTCGACTTCGGTCTTATTGACGATGTTGTCGAAGACGCGGCGCTCGTATCCCTCGGGTACCAGTCCCAGACGCAGCGAGAGGAGGTTGCCCGTAACAGTATTGTTACCGTAGCGGGCCGTCTCACGATCGAAGAACTGCTCGTTGTAGGCCTTCTTTATGCGCTCGGCCAGCTGCAGATATCCCTCCACGTCCTGCTCCTTGCCGCAGATGCGGGCGAAGCGGGCCATGCGTTGCAGTATGTCGTAGAAGACGGTGGTGCTGAGGATCGGGCCCGCGGTCTTGCGTGCGGGGTCCTGCGAGTGGATGAGCGTCTGCGACTCGGGCGGCATGCACCAGTCGCCGTAGGTGTCGTTAACGATGACGCCGTTCTGCATCGAACGCTCGCATGTGTACTCCACCCACTTCTTCATGGCGTCGTAGTGGCGCCGTATGGCGCGGTCGTCGCCGTAGTGCTGGTAGAGCATGTCGGCGCAGTAGAAGAAGGCCGATGACCAAGTCACCTCGTTGTTGTAGAGAGTCCAGTAGCGGGGCGATACCGACGAGAGACATCCCTCGGGGCTGCTCGAGTCCTCGATGTCCTGCAGCCACTTGTCATATACCATGGCGTTCTTGAAGATGTAGGCCTCACCGTAAGAGCCCGTGGCGCGGTCGCCGAGCCAGCCCAAGCGCTCGTCGCGCTGCGGGCAGTCGGTCGGCATGCCGCGGTAGTTGCCGCGTATGCCCCAGTAGGCGTTGCGGTGGATGCGGTCGAGCAGAGGTATAGAGCTCTCGAACGTGCCCGTCGTGGGCATGGCGTCGTAGATGACGTAGCCCGTCATGTCGTCTGTCGAGGGTGTATAGTCCAGACCGTCGATCTCCACATAGCGGAAACCGTGGTAGGTGAATGTCGGATGCCACTCGAAGGCCCCGTCGCGGGCCGGTGTGTAGATGTCGGTGGCGCGGGCCGAACGCAGGTTGGCCGTGTAGAGCGTCGAGTCGGGGTTGATAATCTCCGCAAAGCGCATCGTCACGGGTTTGCCGGCGCGGCCGTTGAAGCTGACTCCGAGCCAACCCACCATGTTCTGTCCCATGTCGACGATGATCTTGCCGTCGGCGCGGGCCGTGACGCTCAGGGGCTTGATCTCATCCTGTATGGTGATGTTGGGGTTGGGCTGTGCGTGGAGCTTGCCTCCCGGATCCTTCATGCGGTCGGCCTGTTTCCATGCCGAGTCGTCGTACTGCGTGGTGCTCCATCCCGTAAGTTCGAGGCGGGCGTCGTACTCCTCGCCGTCGAATTCGTTGTTGGCGACGATGGGGCCGCGCGAGGTGACGCGCCACGAGGTATCGCTCACGACGGCCTCGGTGGTGCCGTCGGCATACTCGATCTCGAGCCGCGCCAGCAGCGACGGCAGCCCGAAGTGCATGAAACCGCCCGCACGCATGGTGAAGTAGCGGCCGTTGCCGAGCATCACGCCCAGTACGTTGTCGCCCTTGTCGAGCATGTCGGTTACGTCATAGACGTTGTAATATACGCGTGTCGAGTAGAGCGACGGGGTGGGTGAGAGGACGTCGTCGCTGATACGCTCGCCGTTGATGTACGACTCCGACGAGCCGAGACCGCTGATATAGAGGACGGCGCGCTTGACCTTTCCTTCGACGTCAAATGTCTTGCGCAGGTAGCGGGCCGCAAGGCGCGTATTGCCCTGATCGGTCTCGCCCTTGTTCGACAGGGCGTTCTCGCCGATCCATTCGGCCTGCCACTCCGCTGCGTCGAGAATACCCATCGACCAGTGGTTGATGTCGCTCCAGCGTCCCTGACCGAGATTCGTGTCTACCTTCACGCGCCAGAAATATTGTGTGCGTGAGCGGAGCGTCTGTCCCTCGTATTCGACGAGGATCGAGCGGTCGGAGATCACCTCACCCGAGTCCCAGACGAGATTGCGGCCGCGCTTGAGGTCGGCCTCAGAGGTTGCGACCTGTATGCGGTATGCGGTTTGGGTGACGTCGCGGGCATCCGACGCGATGGTCCACGAGAAGAGGGGACGCGGTGATTCGATACCCTCGGGATTGCTCTTCATATCGACGAGCAGGCGCTCCGTACGTGCCGGTGTGGCCGCCGAGGCCGTAAGCCCCAATCCCAGAAACGAGAGTACGACGAACAGCAGAATTTGTTTTTTCATCATGTTGCGTGATTTTATGTTCAGGTTGGTACTGTTCACAAAAATACGCAAATAATTCCGTTTGCCGACTGTCTGAAATGATTTTGATTGTCGGTAAAATGACGGTGCGAGCAGACTCTCTGTCCTATGTCTCTTGGCGTCAGCGGCTGCCGAAGTAGAGGAAGACCATACCGATGATTATGAGTGCCAGATCGAGCGCCTTGGCCTTGAGGTTGCGCTCGCGGAAGAGCAGCGCGCCGCATGCGAACGACACGACCACCGAGCCGCGGCGTATCATCGAGACGACCGATATCATGGCATCCGTATCGCTCAGGGCCACGAAGTAGGCCATGTCGGCGGCCGTGAGCAGGATCGAGATCATTGGTATGGCCCATGACCAGTGGAAGCGCGTGGCGGAACGGCTGTCGAAAAGGCGCATGAGTATCATGACGACGACCATGATGATGGTCTGGTAGAGGTTGTACCACCCCTGCACGAAGATGGGCTCGAGGCGCTGCATGAGATAGCGGTCATAGAGGCCGCTGGCGGCGCCGAGCATAGCGGCGGCGGCAACGCACACGATCCAGACGTTATGGCTGAAGTCTATGCCCTCGCGTCGTCCGGCGCGGCTGAGCATGAAGAGCGACAGGATGGCCAGCCCGACACCGATCCATTGCAGGGCATTGAGACGCTCGCCGAAGATCAGAAGAGCCCCGATGAGCACCATCACTGGACGTGTGGCGTTGATGGGGCCGACGATGGTGATGGGCAGGTGCTTGATGCCGTAGTATCCGAATGCCCACGACGAGAGTACTATCACGGCCTTCAATGCCACGAGTATATGGTCATGTGCCGTACCGAGGGGTATGCGGTATGCCGTGGCGTCGAACCATCCGCCGCCGCTGAGCGTGGAGACGATCGAGGGCAGGAATATGAGCGACGAGAAGAATGTATTGAGCAGCAGCACCGCCGGTACGGAGTTGTCGCGCAGGGCCTGTTTCTTGGCCACATCGTAGAATCCCAGCAGCAGGGCCGAGAGGAATGCGAGTATCAACCACATGGTGAGGACGTTTTACGTTGGGGCTATGCGGTGAGCATGCCGACGATGAGGCATGCGGCGAGCAGCGTGCTGGCCAGACCGTTGAGCGTACCGAAGGCTATGCCGATGTTCTTCTGGTGTCCGGGTGTTACGAGTATGTGCTCGGCGACGAGCAGGGCGGTGAATATGGCCGTGCCGCCCCACGTCCAAACGCTCGCGGGCAGCATCGCCACGAACCACGCGAGGGCCGCGATGCTCACCGCGTGCAGGCCGATGCTTATGTTGAGGGCCGTGCGTACGGAGAAGCGTGCCGGTATCGAGTGCAGACCGTGGGCGCGGTCGAAGTTGCGGTCCTGAAGCGCATATATTATGTCGAAGCCGCCGCACCATGTCAGTACCAGCAGCGCCAGCACGCACGGCGCCAGCGCGAAGCGGCCCGTGACGGCGATGTATGCGCCGACGGGGGCTATGGCGAGCGAGAGTCCGAGTACGAGGTGCGACAGGGAGGTGAAGCGCTTGCAGTAGCTGTACGACATGATCACGATGAGCGCCACGGGTGAGAGTGCCGCCGTCAGGCTGTTTATCGATGCGGCCGCGGCGATGAACAGCGCGGCGTTGATTATGACGAACCACAGTGCGGCGCGTGCCGAGATGCGCCCTGCGGGGATCTCGCGGTCGGCCGTGCGGGGATTCTCGGCGTCGATGCGGCGGTCGGCCCAGCGGTTGAAGCCCATGGCCACGTTGCGGGCGAAGACCATGCACAGGACCACCTTCACCAGCAGCGACAGCCACCACACCGGCGCGGAGTTCTCGACGCCGAAGCCGATGTCGCGCAGGGCGTAGACGAACGATGTAAGGGCGAATGGCATGGCGAAGATCGTATGTGAGAACCTCACCAGATGTGCATATTTCGATATGGGATTCATGACTTGTGATGTATGAGAACTATATTTGCGGCTGCAAAGATACGAAAAGATACGCAAAGCGGGGCGCAGAGGCAAATCGAAAACGCTGTTTTCGGGTCGGGCAGGGGCGCGTATGTCGTGTCTCTTCGTAATTCGGGGCGGGTCTGTCGGCAGTCAGCCATATTTTCATCGGTGAAAACGTCCGGTTGGTGATTGAATACCCGACGTTCGTTGAAAATATTTTGAAACGGTTGCCGAGGGAGATATTTTTGCCGAAAACCGTGTGAGAAAATTTTTATTGCTTAATAAATTATATTGTTATGAAACGATTGCTTACAATCATGGTGACGGCTCTGGCAGCCGTATCGCTGGCATCGTGCGGCAAGAAGGATGCCCCGACGCCGGCCGGGCCGACGATCGCACTCGAGGGCCTCGATATTACACAGGTACATGAGATCACGGGCGAACCCATGACCGTCAAGGTGAATGTCAAGGCCGATGCCGGCATCAAGACCTTTGCCATACGCATCACCTCGCCGCTGCTCACCGAGGAGCTTCTTTCGGGTATCGGCCTCTCGGCCGAGATGGAGCTGACGGCACCCGCAAACGATGACATGTCGCAGGCGCTCGCCATGCTGGGTTTCCCGGTCGGAGCCGACGTGACGGGTGCTAAGCAGCTCTCGTTCGACATCTCGTCGTTCGTGCCCCTGATCAAGCAGCTCTACAACGGCCACGAGCGTGATTCGAACCACAATTTCGAGCTGACGGTGACCGACGCCGCGAACCAGATGGCGCGCGAGACGCTCAAGTTCCATATCTCGGGAGCCGAGCCGTCGGTCGTATATAACAACGACGCCAATCTGTGGCTCAACACCGCAACCCTTACGGCCGAGGTGCCCGACGGCGGCAACGTAGCCATCGAGTATCGCCGTGCGGGAGAACAGACGTGGCAGGCCGCGACGGTGACCGATGCCGGCAACGGGTTCTATACTGGCGCCATCGCCCCCGAGTGGATGTCGGACGAGGCGGGGAGCGTATGGCAGACGGACGGCATGACGGGCGTATTCGCCGGTCAGAAGTACGAGTGCCGCGTAACGGTTGGCGGCGAGGAGGTTGCGACCTCGACCTTCGAGACTGCCGCCGGTGACGTGATCCCCAACGGCGACATGCAGGCGTGGAGCCAGTATGTAGGTTACGGTTCTGCGGGCAGTGCCGTGTACTATCCCAACGCGTCGGCCGACGAGGCCTTCTGGAGCAACGGCAACAACGCCTTCACGCAGACGCTCTGCACCCCTTATACCGAGCAGGGCAGCGACAACACCTCTGCACTGCTTAAGGGCAAGAGCACATTCGGCATCTTTGCCGCGGGCAATCTCTTCACGGGAGCGTTCCGTATGAGCGGCATCGCCGGTTATGCCGACTTCGGTCAGAAATATACCTTCACGGCACGTCCCCGTGCGCTGCGCCTGCGTTACAAGGCCAACGTGGGCAATATCACCTCGCTCGGACTCAAGCAGGGCGAACTTACTACGGACGATGTGGATCCCGCCTCGATATATGTGTGCATAACCGACTGGACGGCACGTCACTCGGTACATTCGGGCCTCGGCGTCACGGTCGATCAGATCAACGCCTTCGACCCCATTACCGATGCCTCGACCGACGAGGGCCCCGTGATTGCGTTCGGCACGTCGACCATAGAGGAGAACAGCAACGGCTGGATCGAGAAGACTATTCACCTCATATACCGTGACAAGGAGGCTCGTCCAGCGGACGGCAACTATTCGCTTGTCATATCATTCGCCTCAAGCAAGTACGGCGACTACCTCTGCGGCAATCCCGACAACGAACTTTATATCGACGATATAGAGTGGGTTTATTAGAATTGTATAGAGTTTTTGCGTGGGCCGTCCGCTTTGCGGGCGGCCTTTTTTCGGGAGAACTGCTGCGGATATCACCAGCGCAAAGAGACCGTGGAGTGCTTTTTCGGCGCAAAATGCCGCTGTCATCGCGTTTTTTTGCGTATCTTTGCACACATTATGCACACAACGCGGACTTGGAATGAAAAACATACGCAACTTTTGTATCATAGCTCATATCGATCACGGTAAATCGACTCTGGCCGACCGCCTGCTCGAAAAGACCAATACGCTCAACCAGCGCGAAATGCAGAATCAGGTGCTGGACGACATGGACCTCGAGCGCGAGAAGGGCATCACCATCAAGAGCCACGCCATACAGATGGAGTACCGCGCCCGCGACGGCCAGATGTACGCCCTGAACCTGATCGACACGCCGGGACACGTCGATTTCTCGTATGAGGTGTCGCGTGCCATCGCTTCGTGCGAGGGGGCGCTGCTCGTGGTGGACGCCACGCAGGGTATTCAGGCGCAGACCATATCGAACCTCTATCTGGCCATAGGGCACGATCTGGAGATCATCCCCGTGCTGAACAAGATAGATGTCGAGTCGGCCATGATCGACGAGGTGAAGGATCAGGTCATCGACCTCATAGGCTGCCGCGAGGAGGATATACTGCTCGCCTCGGGTAAGACGGGACAGGGCGTCGAGGAGCTGCTCGAGGCCATTGTGGCGCGCATACCGGCTCCGAAGGGAGACGACAACGCCCCCCTGCAGGCCCTGATCTTCGACTCGGTGTTCAACCCCTTCCGCGGCATCATAGCCTATTACCGTATCTTCAACGGCACGCTGCGCAAGGGCGAGCATGTCAAGTTCTTCAATACGGGCAGCGACTACGAGGCCGACGAGATCGGCGTTCTGAAGCTCAAGCTGCAGCCGCGCGAGGAGCTGCGTGCGGGCGACGTGGGATATATATGTTCGGGTATCAAGACCTCGACCGACGTCAAGGTGGGCGATACGATCACCTCGGTGGACCGCCCCTGCACCGAAGCCATCGCCGGCTTCGAGGATGTCAAGCCGATGGTCTTCGCGGGTGTATATCCCGTCGAGGCCGACCAGTACGAGGATCTGCGCGCCTCGCTCGAGAAGCTGCAGCTCAACGACGCCTCGCTGACGTTCGAGCCCGAGAGCTCGCTCGCTTTGGGATTCGGTTTCCGCTGCGGTTTCCTCGGACTGCTGCACATGGAGATCATACAGGAGCGTCTTTACCGCGAGTTCGACATGGATGTCATCACCACCGTTCCCAACGTCTCGTACCGCATAACCACTACGTCGGGCGAGGTGCTCGAGGTGCATAACCCGTCGGGTCTGCCCGAGATAACGAAGGTGGCAAAGATAGAGGAGCCCTATATCCTCGCCCAGATAATCACCAAGTCCGACTTCATGGGCCCCGTGATAAAGCTATGCATCGACAAGCGCGGCGTGATGAAGAACCAGACGTTCATTACGCAGGACCGTGTCGAGATAAACTTCGACATGCCACTGTCGGAGATCGTCTTCGACTTCTACGACAAGCTGAAGAGCATATCGAAGGGATATGCGTCGTTCGATTACCACCGTACGGGCTACGAGCCGAGCCGTCTGGCGAAGCTCGACATCCTGCTCAACGGCGAGCCCGTCGATGCCCTTTCGTCGCTCATATATGCCGACCACGCCTACGACTTCGGCCGCAAGATGTGCGAAAAACTCAAGGAGCTGATCCCGCGCCAGCAGTTCGACATAGCCATACAGGCCGCCATCGGTGCCAAGATCATCGCCCGCGAGACGGTGAAGGCCGTGCGTAAGGATGTGACGGCGAAGTGCTACGGCGGCGACATATCGCGTAAGCGCAAACTGCTCGAAAAGCAGAAGGCCGGTAAGAAACGTATGCGTCAGGTGGGGCAGGTACAGGTGCCGCAGTCGGCATTCCTCGCCGTACTGAAGATGGATTGACGGGGACCTGCACACGCCGTTTGCTATATATACCCTCGTTGTTATATATACCCTCGTCTGCCGGCGCCTTGTGCGCCTGTGGTATCGGTTATATATGCCATAGTCATTCAGACCATTGACCATCTGCGCGCTTGGCATCTGCGTCATGGCTACCTGCTCCATTGACCATATTCGGCTTTGTATCTATCTATTTGTGACGCACACTATTGGCCATCCACGTCTTTGGTTGCTTGCGTCATTAGCCCCTCTCCTCGCCAGCCGCAGCGGCCGGACGGGCTTTATTATGTATGCGCGGGATGCAGCTGGCGGCAACGGAGGATGAAAAAAATGTGATGCCGTTTCGGCATTAAGCTAAATTTTGTATATTTGCAGTCGGGTAGTGCGCTGACACCTTCGGTGCGCCGACGCTGCCCGATGTATGCGGTAGTAGCTCAGTTGGTAGAGCATTGGCTTCCCAAGCCAAGGGTCACGGGTTCGAGTCCCGCTTACCGCTCACCATATTTCGCGCGAACGGACCTTTTCGATGCAGAGAGGGTTCGTTTCTTATTTTTTGTAAAACTCCGGTAACCCTTTTATCCCCGTAATTTGAATTTACATGCGTTGTTCCTGTTTATGGCCTCGTGTCCGTATAATAAAATCCTGAACGTGAAATAACTCCGTAACCATCCGTGCGTAAGTGTATAGGGGTTTGTCAAAGTCGATCTTGTTACGTATTTCATACTCCGGATGGCAAATTGCGCGGCTTGTAGATGTATGGAAAAATAAACAAATTTTTTTAATATATTCCATAAGGTCACGTACTTGTAATAAAATGCTGTTTTGTGTTGTTAATGATCTTATTATTTCGTACATTTGCGGCGTACTATCCCTGCTTCCGAGTGCCGTCGGGTAAGAAATACAGGTCGGCATTCGAGTGATATCCGGAACCGAAATTTTTCGGAAGTTGTGCGGATGTAGGTATGTAACTGTCTGATTTGTATGCACATTTATACATTGTGCTGAGGAGAAGATATGCAATGACCGGAAGAAATGAACCATCGCCCGCATCGGGGGCCGCAGTCAAGATGGATGCAGAGACCGAACAGATTTGCTGGTATGTAATGACGGGTTACGCGCTCGACAAAAGACGCGGCGTATCTATCGCGGCACAGGTCGAAAAATACAATGCGGAGCATGATTCCGGCCTCGAGGTGTTTGCCCCGACATTCGTCAAGGTTTACAACGAAGCAAAGTCTCCGCGTCGCAGGATGCTGCCTCTGGTATGTCAATATTTCTTCATACGTGGGCGCCTGTCTCAGGTAAAGGATTTCCGGTCGCGTAATAAAGGGTATAATCTGGTGTACGACAGGGCTGACAAAGAGTCCGAAACGTCATACCTGCACCTGTCGGACGAGGATATGTCGGCCTTCAGGTCGATGGCTCTGGCATACAAATACAACATGCCGTGTTTCAGCCCTTCGGAGGTGGATCTGGTGGCATGCGACAAGGTACGCATCGTGGGCGGCGAATTTGCCGGCGTGGAGGGCTATCTCGTAAGCCAGCAGGGACGTGACGGCGGCCGTGTCATAATCAAGGTCGGAGAGCTTATGGCAGTGCAGACACTCGATATAAATCCCAAGTATATCAGCGTATTGTCCTTTGCCAAGGGTAGCCGACGCATGTACGACAAGATTGACAGTTACGAATCCAAATTGCGGCGGGCGATGGACTATTACAGACGCAACGGAGAGCTCGACGTGACGAACGCGGCAGCCGTAAGTTACTTCATCACGCGCTTCGGCCTTGCCGAGATCCCGACGGCGAAGATGCGAGCCAAGGTGTCGGCACTGCTGGCGGCCAGCTACTACCTGATGGGCGACAAGGAGAGGTATGAGGCTGCCAAATGCGATTGCGAAGATGAAGCGGATATTGTTAAGACCAATACCATTACTTGTATTTTGAATCGTTAATATTATTAGTAGCTGGTATCTATAAATCTATATAGAATAGGTTAGTAAGATATAGAATGGGTTTATTTTATGCCTGAATCGTTAAAAAATAAAACTGTAAAGGGCACTATATGGAGTATGGTGGAGCGATTTTCTGTGCAAGGAGTGTCTTTTGTGGTTATGGTTATAATGGCCAGAATATTAACTCCTACTGATTATGGCTTGGTGGGAATGTTAACAATATTCATAGCCATATCGCAATCATTGATTGATAGCGGGTTTTCACAGGCATTGATTAGAAAACAAAATCGAAGTCAAGTAGATTGCTCAACCGTTTTTTATTTCAATATAGTTGTAGGTGTCGTC